>Ga0078972_1000242_pt1 | contig 228454 bp, 204 predicted proteins | sample YelNatPaOPGAMG01_FD_67568 | JGI IMG/M metagenome (GOLD analysis project Ga0078972, IMG submission 67568) | Hot spring thermophilic microbial communities from Obsidian Pool, Yellowstone National Park, USA - OP-RAMG-01 (SPADES assembly) (version 2) | ecosystem: Environmental > Aquatic > Thermal... | reverse complement strand
TTCCCTTGACCACATAGGCTACAGGCGGGCTCATCTCCGGGTCAAAATTTTCCTTCAAGGGCTGCTTGGTTTTTATCCCCTCTATTTTTTCAAAATTCCAGTGGATTTTAGGTTCCTGGGCGCATAAATAAAGCCTCGAAAAAATTAAAATAAAAATGGCTAATATTGTCTTTTTAGTCACAGCTGTTCTCCTTTTGAATTTAATTTAGATTAAAATCAATAACCATTCAATTTTTAAAATAATAAAATTTATGCCGTCTCCCCTGTGATTCAAGATTTTTTGGGGATTAGTCTCTGTTAGGGCCGAGTTCTTGGTCTTAATGTTTGTCCCAACCGGTCCCATTTTCAGTTGGTATCGGCCGCTGCGGCCGGACACGGGCTCAAACACCTGGATGAAAGCGCTTTTCGCACAAACAAAGGATTAATTAGCAACTTTCCTCAAGACTGAGACTCCTCTCTCCGCCCCCTCTCAAGAACACTGATCGACTGCCCAAGGTCAGTAGTCCGGGTGCCCCCAGGCCTTGGGGATTCGAAAGTCCTTAGGCATTTTGCTCGGCAAGATATGGGCTTCAACGGCCTGGTCGGCGTAGAATTTTAGCCGGATTTTGAGCTCTTCGAGTTTCTGCGGATTCTTCTGGCTCAGGTCGTTCTTTTCATAGGGGTCCTCCGCCAGGTTAAAAAGCTCAAATTTATGCTCAGTAGGCATCGGGCCGTTGTAATTGCCTTCGAGATGACCGTTTTGAATTAGCTTCCATTCGCCGCATCGGATGGCGCCATTGAAGGGCGTTACGTTAAGCAGAATTTCATGGTGCGGCGAAGGTTGCCCCTTCGAAATCGTCGCCCAGGCATCCTTGCCATCAAGTGGCCGGCCGTTTTTGGATTCCAGGCTGCCACCGGCGAGCTTAACCAACGTCGGAAACATGTCGACCATATGGAGCGGCTCTCGGACGACCACCCCAGGTTCGAGGACGCCGGGCCAGACGGCAAACGCCCGAACGCGGATCCCTCCTTCATAAAGCAGGCCTTTCTGACCTCGCAAAGGCCTGTTGTCGGAGACGATATCCATCCCGCCGTTATCTGAGCAGAAAAAGATCAGCGTATTGCGCCTGATGCCGCGTTTGTCGATCGCCGAGACAATCTTTCCGATCGCGTTGTCCATGCAGGTCACCATTGCCGCGTATGCTCGCTTACGAGGTTCTTCGATGCTCTTGTACATATCGAGATACGCCGGAGGTGCTTGAAACGGTGAATGGGGGGCGTTGAAAGCAACATATAGAAACAGGGGACGCGAAAAATCGTGCTGCTCGATCAGCCGAACTGATTCCGCAGCGATCAAGTCGGTTGCATAGCCCTCTTCATGCAGCGGTTTGTCGTCGCGGTTCCAGTCCAGAGCGCCGTCTCGAATATGGGTGAAATAATCGATAGCACCATTGTAAAGCCCGTACTGATGGTCGAATCCGCGAGCGGTAGGCAGATATCTGTAGTCCAGATGTCCCAGGTGCCACTTGCCGCAGATGGCAGTTGTGTATCCCGCCGCTTTGAGCGCTTCACCCAGCGTGCGCTCCTCGAGCGGTAATCCGTGCTGAGCCCAGGGGCGTATGACGCCAGCTTGCAGGCCGTAGCGCATGGGATATCGGCCCGTCATCAGGCTCGATCGAGTCGGTGAACAAAGCGGCTGTACGTAGAACTGATCGAGATGGGTCGCCGCTGCCGCGAGTTTGTCGATGTTGGGCGTTTGCGTCCATCCTCCGCAATATCCCAAGTCCTTATAGCCGAGGTCATCGGCTAAAATAAAGACGATATTTGGTTTTTGGCTTCTTTCGCCGCGGAAGCAGGAAAGCGGCAGCCCACCCAGAAGCCAAAGGGGTCCAGCGGCAGCAGCCGCAGGTCCGAAAGTTTTAAGAAACGTCCTTCGATCTATCTTCTGTTTGTTTGTCATTTTTCTCTTCGTTTGTTCTATCCTCTCCACGCCCCACCATAGGCCGGGGGGGTTGAGTCAAGGCCTACGGGCCTTGGGAAAATCCCTCATGAGAAAGTAGACCTTCGAACTTAGAACGAAGCCGGTCAGCCCGGACGTTGGATGCAGCAGAATTTTCGACCCTTCCGATGCCTTCCAGGGGGATTCGGAGAGCCCTCCGTTCCGCATAAAAAGCAGCAAGAGCCTTGGGACGGGAAAAGTAGCGATACGTGCCATCCGTGGCCGTGTGGCTCCATAGGAAAGGGCCTCGGGGTCTCGCATCATGCTGCTTTAGAAACTGTATCGCAGGGAGAACCAGAACTGCCGGCTGCCTGTAAAGCCGCGCAATCCGAGGGACCCAGGAGTATAAGTCCCGCTCGTTGTGTTCTCGTCCGTTGGACGCCAGGTGCCGGCCGGGTTCTTGTTCACGGTTAGATTATAAGCGCCGAGAAGGTTGAAGACGTCCATGTAAACCCCGAGTCTACCCGGACCGAGCTTGAATTCCTTTTCGATTCTCACGTCAATGTTGTCGGAGGCTTCGTTCCGCCACCTGCCGGGTGGTTCGACGTTGATCCTGTAAGACGTTGAGGTGACTCGCTTGGCGGTTACCCATGCCGCTGGCGGGAAGACTGTGACCGTCCGTCCCCAAGGCGAGCCGTCGGTGTGCATATAGAAGAAAGAGAACATGAGCTGATAGGGCAGCTTGAACGTGCCATAAAGCTTGATCAGGATGGGTCGGCTGTAAGGCATTTCGCCATAGGCGTTTACGAAAGAATTCGGTGAGGAGAAGATGTCGTAGGAACTGAAATCGGACACGGTTATGGGATAGTTCCCGGTGAGCTTTGAGATGTTGACGGAGCCCCCAAGTTGCCAGCCGTCGGCCATTCTCTTATTAAAGCTGACCTCGACGGAGTGATATTTATAAGCCGCTTCGGGGATGTTGGTCAGGCGAAAGAACTGGGCGGGTGCATTCGGAGACAGGAAGTACATGGTCACATCCTGAGCGGGGAAAATACCGTAAGCCGGGATGGTCGTCTTGAAGGGAACCCACCACTCGGGGGCCCGGTCATAGGTATACCAATAGCGGCCAGTGGACTTATCCCAAAGGACGCTGGCTAAGATGTTCTTGCGGTCCTTATGAATATAGCGGACGGCCACATTGACATTTTTGAAGAGCTCATGTTCGATGGCTGCGGTAATCTCATCAATGTAGGGGATTTTGGCATTGGGGTCGATGCTATCCAGATAAGCCTTGGAGACCATGGGTAAGGGAGTGGCCCCAAGGGCTTCCTTATAACGATCAATCGGCGGCGGGTCGGGCACTCCGTTATTGTTGTCATCCCACCAGCACCAGGTGAACGACCTCAAGGTCAGCGGATACATGCTGGCAAAATGGTTCGTGAAAAAGCCCTCTTGCTGGCGAGAGAACGAGGCTTTCAGAGCGGTTCTCCCGTTGCCAAAAAGATCGTAAGTCAGGCCGACGCGCGGGGATAAGAACACGCCATAAGGAAAGGCGTTATCCCAAGTTTCATAAGAAATCGCATCATAAGGGTTGAAGCCGTATATGGGTTCGAAGTAAGTTGCACCGAGAGCCAGAGCTACAGGGTCCGAGGTCGCACCTTTCGTCCGGCCCGGGCTCCAGGCCTTCAAATGGTCTGCTCGGAGGCCCAGGTTAATAGTCAAACGCCTGATAGTGAATGAGTCCTGGACGAATCCTCCAATCCGTGAGGTATCGCCGATCTGGGCGCTCGACCCTTTAGTAGTTCCAATCGCAGCATAAGTTAGCCTTCCGTCGCCGTAGATCGGATCTGTCACGCCTTTGTTCAAAGCCCTATAATAATATGGGCTACCGTTGTAATAATACCACGTCAATGGCTTCGTCGAATAGAATCCCCACTCGCCGTGGAGCCTTTCCCAATCCACTCCGGCCTTGAACTCATGGCTGCCCCCGATAAAACTATCCACGTATTTAGTGGCTGTCAGCGAGACATGAATCGAGGGCTTGAACGTATACACATGGGAAGCCGCTCCCTGTGAAGTGTTGCCCCAGCTATATCCGGTGTAAGAATCGGTGAAGGTCGGAGAGTTGGGGTCGCCAGCCTCGGTGGTATCCCCTTTCCATTTGAAATACAGCCCGCCCGCCCTGAGGTCGATGATCGTGGTACTGTTGACAGTCCACAAGACTGACCCGGCCCAATAGCTGCGGAATGGTCTGGTGTGCAAGTTGGCCTCGTCGGTGACGTTCCATCCGGTATAGAAGTAGGGATTGTCCGCCCAGGCGACATGACCCATGGCCGAAGCCCGGATGTTCGTGGTGAGCTGGGCCGACAACTTCAAGAAACCCACATACGCAGGGAAGATGCGGTCATAATTGCTATATTGCTTTCCGTTAATGACGGTGGGTCGGAAATCGCCGGAGTTCTTGGTCTTGATATGGCGAAATTCGCCCATGAACCAGAGCTTATCTTGGAGGATCGGCCCGCCCAAGGAAAATGCCGTATCGACCGAGTAGACCGGAAAGTTAGGCATGGCGAGATTGAGAACGTTGACGTCCGTTTCTGGAAGATGGGTTTGGCAAAAGGATTTATTAGTGTAGTAAGCTGATACCTTGCCAGAAAACTTATTGCCGCCCGATTTCATGACGATGTTGATCGTTCCATTTGCAGAGTTATAGAACTCGGCAGAAGCTCCGGCACCGACAATCTGGATTTCTTCTATCATGTCCCAGGCGATCCCGGTCCCACCGCCCAGGTTGAGCCCTCCATTGTCGGTCTCGGTTACGTTGATGCCGTCAATGACACCGCCGCTTTCCGTCGTGCCCCCTCCATAGAAACTGGCGCCGACGCCACCTGGTGCAAACTGACGGATTCCCGCCATGTTGCGCGAGAGGGGAAGCGCGGTTATGGCGTCGTTCGTAATCCTTGTCGACATTGTTGATTTTACGACGTCGACCGTGGGCGATGGTGCCGTTACCATAACTTCTTGTTGGAGCGTCGATACCTTCATCCTGATCTCGATCGAGATAGTCATGCCGACGTTGACGATGATTCCTCTCTGGATAGTGGTTTCAAAACCTTCGACCTCAGCGTTGATTTCGTAACCCGCTCCTGGCGGCAGGTTGGGAGCCCGGAAGAACCCCTCAGCGTTAGTCATAGCAGTGACCTTACCAATGAGGGCTGGTCCGGAAATCGTAATGGAGACGCCCGGAAGAGGCTGTCCAGTGTCATCAACGACGCGGCCCCTGATCGCCCCCGACTGCAATTCCTGAGCGCTCGCAATAGACGTGAGAATTAGGCAGGCCGCGATGAAAAAAAGAACTTTTGCTTTAGTCATAATTTTTCCCTCCTTATAAAAAATAATAAGGGCAAGATCCTAAGAGCAAAATTGCCCTTCTTATTCATTTCTTAAATTAAGCAATATAAAAATTAATCAAAAAAATAGAAATGTCAAGAGCCTATTTTTTTAATTTTGTGTTCCGTAAAAATCTATAATAGACTTCAGGGGAAGAGCTTAAGAGGGAACTCAGATGCGTATTCCAATGATTTAGTCCACCGAATCCGAATGAAAGCACCCATCAGTCAGAGCGTAACAAAGCTTGTCAAGGCCTTTGTATCTAATTGGCCGGCTTCGGTCGGGATACCCGGCCGGATTCTCTCGGAATATGTACTTTTTATCTATTTTTGGTCTACGCATGTTCTTTATGTTACGTTTACTTTTGATTATTTCCGGACAGTATGAAAAAATTCTTGACATTTTTAATTTATATTATTAATTTAAGAAAGAAAGGAGGCACTAAATGAAAAGCAAAAATGTCGTTTTTATCTTGTTTCTATTTTTGCTTATGGGGGCATCGATTAATGCTCAGGTAACGCAGACTGGGGCCATTAGAGGGGTAATTACGGATAAACAAGGAGGTCCGCTTCCCGGAGTCAACGTCATTTTAACAAGCCCTTCATTATTGGGGTCTATGTCAGCGGTGACAAAAGAATCTGGGGAGTTTAGATTCCTCTATCTTCCCCCTGGAGTATATACAGTCGTTGCCAGCCTGCAGGGATTTCAAACGGTTAAGCGAGAGGGGGTCGTAGTTCGTGTGGGTATGACTGTCACCATCAATTTAGAAATGCCAGAGGAATCCCTTGAACACGAAATCACAGTGGTTGCCCCTTCTCCAACTGTTGATGTAGTGACAACTAAATCAACGGTAGTATTGCCAAAGGAATCAATCCAAAATATTCCCATAGCGCGAAATGACATTAACAATCTTTTAAATCTTGCGCCCGGAACCACCAATTTAAGTATAAAAGGAGGAGCACGAAACAACCATGCTTACAATGTGGATGGAGTCAATGACAATGCACCTAACCAGAACTACGGAGAGGTCTATATTAGCTGGGATACTGTGGAAGAAGTTGAAATCGTCACGGGTCAAGCAGGAGTTGAAACATTCCAGGGAATTGGGGGAGCGATAAATATAGTTACCAAATCTGGGGGAAATAGATTCAGTGGAGAAGCGCAAATTTATTATACGAATAAACATTTATCGCATTCTGTGGTTCCTCAAGATAAATTAGCAGCTGTGGGCTCTAGTTTACCGCCCGCGCCTGATGTTGATTATGATTCCTCTTTCACGCTTGGAGGTCCTTTTATAAAAGACAAAATCTCATTTCTCGCAAATTTCAGATACCAATATAACAAACAAGCCTCGAATTTTATACCAACTACCATTCTGGGTAAAAAGTATGATCCTTATAACCTAGAACAATCCTATAGATATTTCTTTATGAAAGTAACAGCATTGCCATGGAAAAACTTCCGAGTGTCTGCTATGGCGACTATTCCAAGGAGGAACACACCTGTTTTCGATAATGTAGCCAGAAGAACAGTTGAGGCTAATAGGCGACAGATTCTTGACCAGCGCACAACTTCTTTTAACGCTGTTTGGACATTAAATCCTAATACGCTTATTGAATTTATAGGAGGAAATTGGTGGAATAACGGCCAAAATATGGATACTAAATATGCCAACTCCAAAGGACCATATTTTGTGGACAGGTATACTGGGTACGAATGGGGAAGGGGTGCGAACTCTCAGAGTTTTTTTGGGTTTAAAAGAAATTATGAAGCCAAAGCTAAATTCACCCACTTTAGGGACGATTTTTTAGGTGCTGACCATCAAATAAAAGGAGGAGTTGAGCTGCAAATTGGCTCCATGCGAAGCTTTCAGCCCCTTGAGAATGGTATGGAATGGGACTTTTATAATGAAAATCCATATTACTATCGTGGTTTATATGGATTAGATCGTGCCCACCCTGAATTCGGGGATGGATTGCTCTTCTTCTCTAATGCTTCCCCGCGTGAAGGGACAACCAATACAACGAATTCTTCGTATGCTGCAAAAAGAAGGATAGGGGTATTCATCCAAGATTTAATAAATATAAAGAACAAATTTAGTTTAACTTTAGGGTTAAGGTTAGATACAATTAAAGCTTGGGTTCCTGAGATTAAAAAAACAGAGGCTGCCGATTCCTTAGGACGGGCCCTTGGGGAAGTGTATATAAAGCCAGTTTACGGAGTTAATCCTTTCGGGAGCGGGTTCATCTGGACAAAGTTCGACAATGCATTTCCGTATAAATTTATAACGCCATTTATAGGCATCTCTTATGATATATCTGGAGCTGGGAAGACGGCCTTGAAACTATCTTATGGTCGTTATGCTGAAGGATTACCGACTTGGCATATTCCTCAACCATCGGTTGCTCCCGCGGATTTTCAATTTCGCTGGTGGGATACCAACGGAAACGGTCAACCCGACCTACCTGGCATAGACAATTACAAATTTGTTTTAGGTGCTACGTCCCCCAGCTACATGGTAGGAGAAGCATATAAAGATTCCATCGATCCCAATATAAAAATCCCTTATGAACATCAGGTTTTAATCGGATTAGACCACGAGCTTTTCCATGATTTTGCTATTAGCCTGAACTATACAATTAAAATTCGCAAAAACGAGCTTGTAAGTATTTACTATGATCGTTCCACCGGCGAGTATTGGAGTTTTAACGAGAGCTACTTCGTTCCATTTAAGACCACGGTTCCCGCCTATGGAATATTCCCAAGCAAAGAGGTGACTGTTTATTTTAGAAAGGCCAACTGCCCTGAATTATTTTTGCGGAGTACTAACTTACCTAATGATAAGCTAAAGCATAGATATGGTGCCTTAGAGCTATCGTTCACCAAGCGTATGTCTCACGGATGGTCATTAGGTGGGTCTGTCGTATATACCCATTTAAAGGGAAACCTCGAATACTCGGCCGGATCTATCCAGGGTGCATTCCGAGATCCCAATTACTCAATCAACAGATATGGAGACTTAGCCTTCAGTATTCCCTTAATGATAAAACTCTTTGGGACAGCGATTTTGCCTTATGATTTATGGTTATCATTTTTTTACCAATATATAGACGGAAATGGCTGGGGAAGAACTGTTACTGTTGTCGCCCCCCAAGACTGGAGGGTGGCTAATAATATTGATCCCTCGTATACGCAAACCACTATCCTAGTGGAACCGCCAGGGACGAGAAGGAATCAATCGAGCCAGAGCTTTGATTTAAGAATCGAAAAGAAATTCAGTCTTGGACGATTCGGTAAAATTAGTGCGTTCGTTGACATCTTCAACGCCCTTGGTTTTCATTCCTTCAGTGCCAATGTCAACCCTGGGGGCTTCTGGAGGCCCACGGCTGAGAATTCAACTTCAGGGACATTTACACCTGGGAAGGTCGGCTTCAATAGCATAACCGGAGGAGTGATAACCTTTAAGTTTTCTGTAAGGTACACAATATAAATAAATTCCGAGGAATCTTAATAATCTATCACTACGCAAAAACAGAGGAGGGGTCTGATGAAAAGGACGAGGAATTTCACGCGTAGAAGTTTTATAAGCACCGTAGCCGGTGGGTTTACTTCTTTAATGATTCCAGGTGCCCTGTCCGGACAAAATCGACGAACAAGAGTACAGGGGAAGTCTAAGCCGAATGTCATTTTGTTGATTACTGATGATCAGGGTTATGGGGATCTATCTTGCCATGGGAATCCTATTCTTAGGACGCCTAATCTTGATAAACTTTATGCCGAATCAATTCGGTTAACTAACTTCCATGTTGACCCTACTTGTTCTCCGACACGAGCCTCGCTTCTTACGGGTCGCTATTCAAGTCGAGTCGGGGTCTGGCACACTATTATGGGTAGAAGTCTTTTGCGGCGGGATGAAGTAACTATGGCTGAGGTCTTTTCTAATAGCGGTTACCGGACGGCGATTTTTGGCAAATGGCATCTTGGAGATAACTGTTATTATCATCCTTGGGATAGGGGGTTTGAGGAAAGCGTTATTATTGGCGGCGGGGCGATTGGTAATGCTCCGGATTATTGGGGTAATGACTATTTCGATGATACCTACAGGCATAACGGGAAATGGGAAAAGTATAAAGGATATTGTACTGATGTATTTTTTAATGCGGCCATAGGATTTATAAAGAGTGTAAAAGAGCCCTTTTTTGTCTATATTCCAACTAACGTACCTCATTGGCCGCACAATATAGATGAAAAATATGTCCATCCATACCGCGGCAAAGTGCCGGACAATAGAGCGACTTTTTATGGAATGATTAGTAATCTTGATGAGAATGTAGGGAGGCTGTTGAACTTCTTAAAAGAAAATAGGTTAGAAGAAAATACAATTCTCATTTTTTTGACTGATAATGGAACATCCTTCGGAGCCGATCTTGATGAAGAAGGTTTTGTTAAAGATGGCTTTAATGCCGGAATGAGAGGTAAGAAAGGGTCGGTTTATGAGGGCGGGCATCGAGTTCCTTGTTTCATCCGCTGGCCGGCGGGCGGCATTTCAGGAGGGAAAGATATCCAATATCTTTCCGCCCACATAGATCTCTTACCAACACTAATTGAACTATGCGACCTGCAAGTTCCTGGCCGAATAGATTTTGATGGAAGGAGCCTGGCGCCTATATTAAAGGGCAAGGGGATAAGTTGGCCCGAGAGGACTTTGATTATTCATAATCAGCGGGTAGATTTTCCGATAAAATGGAAACATTTTGTAGTAATGACTTCTAAGTGGCGGCTGGTTAACGAGGAATTATACAATATTTTGGATGATCCTGGGCAACATCTGGATATCGCCTCTGTTCATCAAGATGTTGGGCAAGGACTACGGCGGGAATATGAAAATTGGTGGGCTGATATTTCAGAGCGATTTGACGAGTATGCTCCAATTGTTGTGGGGGCAGACAGAGAGAATCCTGTTAGGCTGACAAGTCATGATATCCATGGTCAGGTGGCCTGGGATCAGCGTCATGTCCTCCAAAATTCGCGCTGTGATGGGTTCTGGGTAGTTGATGTTTATAAAGATGGGTTATATGAAATAAGCGTTCGGCGTTGGCCAGAAGAAGCAGATATTCCAATTTATGAGGCTCCTGAAAAGGGGGTAGTCTTTAAGCCGACTCATGCCCGGTTGAAGATTGCTGAGTTTGATATGACAAAGCCTATCCAAGAGGGAGATAAAGCTGCAGTTTTCGAAATTCCGCTAAAGAAGGGATTGAGCCGGCTGCAGGCTTGGTTCATTGATGGAAGAGAAAATGGCTTTGTTAATGGCGCATTTTATGTGTATGTCAAACGCCTTTAACTTAAAATAGCCATTTCTTTAAATATAGGTATTTACGCCTGTTTATCGGGAGCGCGTTTATCGTTAGCCTGTTTAGGCCACTGAAAATCATATAGCATTGTTCTGGTCACAATTATAGAACTTTTGGCGTCTTTATCCATTATCATATGTGTTTACCCATTATCGTTTGTGATCTTATCCGGAGAATTTGGTCTAAGCTCTTAGAAATCCCGGATTGCCAATCCTTCAGGGCCTTGAATCCTTCGCGACCCTCGTCATAGCGGGGCAGTCTCTCAACTCTCTGGCGCAGGAATTCTTTAAGACGCTTTAAAAGCTCGACGGCGATTTCGGGATTTTCCTTAACCAGGTCTGTTTTTTCGTCCGGGTCACGGTCCAGGCGAAATAACTCGACAGAAACTTTGTCCTTTACACTATTTCCCTGGCGGATATCGTCAGGATTTACATCGAGGGCACTGCCGCCCCGGATAACCCGTTTCCAGGTTCCATCGCTTATCGCTGCCTGTTCCGGTTTACCTTGGGAGACGTAGCTAAACCAGTCTCGTTTCGGCGGCAAATTCTTACCGCGAATTACATCCAACATATCTTGGCCATCAAGCGGGTTTGGGTCAGGATCAGTAACGCCGACGATGCGTTTGATGGTTGGATAAATATCGATGAAACCCATGATGGCATCGACCATCCTCCGCTTTGCCGATGATATTTGTTAGGTTATCACCGCTTTTTTTTGTCCCAGTCTATCCCTTTTTCTAATTGATCAAATATCCATTTATCCCATTTCACATTATACAGTCGATGTTCCGGCAATGGCCAGTACCGGTTAAATTCGGAACCTTGGCGGGCCTCTTCCATCAGTGAATTTATTTTTTTTACGAGCTCAGGGTGGCTGGAAGCGATATTTTTGCTTTCGCCAATGTCTGTCATGAGGTCGTAAAGTTCGATAGGTTCTTTTGTCCCGCCGAAGCGAATCCCTTTATATCGGCCAATCCTGACGGCCTGCTGTTTACCGAAGTGGTATTCCCAGTACAAATATTCTCTTTGAGCTTGGCGGTCATTCTGACCGGTCAAGGTAGGAACTAAAGAGACGCCGTCGGTATGAGCGGGAGCCTGAACCCCAGCCAGCTCAGCCAAAGTGGCCATAAAGTCCCAGCCTGCGGCCGGCAGGTCGCAGACGCTGGCAGGCTTTATGACGCCAGGCCAGTAAGCTATCATTGGGACGCGAATCCCACCTTCATACAGGAATCGTTTTTTCCCTCTCAAAGGGCCTGTTGCCTTGAACCTATCCGTATAATCGTAGTAGCTATTTTCATCTCCATTATCGCTGGTAAAAAACAAGACTGTCTTTGTTTCAACCCCAAGATTTTTTAGTTCCTGGATGATTCGGCCGACATCAAAATCGAGACGGGTGATCATCGAGGCGTAGAGTTTCTCCAAAAGAGTCCAATCTTTGTCCGCGTAAGGCCCGATCTCTGGTACCTGGATTTTTTCCCCAAACTTGGGGTGTCGACCATGTGGGATTTGAGTCGGGAAATAAATAAAAAAGGGCTTGTCTTTGTTTTCTTTTATAAACTTCAGGATTTCCTCTATGAACAGATCTGGAGAATAGACCCCTCGCTTTCCGACAATCCCCACCTGACGAATGTCTTCGGGCTTATTTTCCTCGATTATGATTTTTTCATCATTCTTCCATAATTCAACAGGATAATATTGCGCGGCATCATCAGTCTCTTTAAATCCGAACCAGTAATCCCATCCGAGTTCGGTCATCTTTCCTTTCGGAAGAGGGATGCCGGCTTCCAGCTTTCCAAACTGAGCGGTTTTGTATCCAGCCTTTTTCATGACCTGACCAATGGTCGGGAGTTTTGGAGGCCACAAATCACTGGGAAACTCCGTCATATAGCCCGAAAAATCCGGAAGATGAGGCGGGAAGTTATCGCGGATGGGAGCATGGCCGGGATGCAGCCCCATCAACAGGCTGACTCTTGAGGGGACGCATACGGTATTGCCTGAATAGAAGTTCGTAAAACGCATACCGCCAGCGGCCATTTTATCGATATGGGGTGTTTGAATAAGTTCCTGACCGTAACAGCCGAGACCGGCATAACCCAAATCATCTGCCATTATGAGAATTATATTTGGTTTAGAAAACAGGTTCGTTGTTGCCGCCGTTTTTTGCCCAGCTGATAGAATTTGCCCAAGCGGGGGTAAAGTCGCTGATGCGGTTGCAACCATACCCAAGAATTCTCTGCGAGTCATCTTGCCCTTCATTTTTAGATCTCCCTTCTCATTAAAGTTTTAAAACGCCTTACTTTCTTAGGAAATCTAAGAAATAAATAAGCTTTCAAAAAATAATTGTCAAGCGATTTTGCCTTGCATATTCCCAATTTTGAGAGAGTTTGGGAAGGTGTAGCAGAGGTGGTTGGCTGAAAAGCAACTTTTGCCCTGGAAACACTGTTGGCGATAAAAAAATCACATTTTAAGGTGACCCGGCGGACTATGGATGGGTTAAGGCTGCTCTTAATTTAAGATAGATAGCTATCGAAGCTTCTTGGGAATTGTTGTTTTTCTAAGGGGCAGCTAAAGGCCTTCTCTCCCGCAAATAGCTTCGCCGGAAAGGAAGGTCTGAAGATGTCTCTTTAGAGGCCTATTTAAGGGAGCCCCGTTTTTTTGAAATAAGAAAAGACCTTACGAGACATTTACCAATATTTCTCCCTTTGCGCCATTAGTTCGGGAAAGCGTTCGTCCGTGTCCCCGATAGCCTCTTTTTTTTCAAGAAGTTTCCGCTTCAGGTTGGCAAAGACGGCGTCGTATTCGGAATCGGAAACTCGGTTGTGCATCTCGAGAGGGTCTTTTTCCAGGTCGAAAAGCTCCCATTCCGGCTCGGTCGGTTCGACCCGTGGTGACCCTTTAACCCAGCTTCTGATAAATTCGGTGTCTGCCTGACCCAGAGGCTCCCCATAATAGTAAATTAGCTTATGGCTTTTTGTACGGATGCCGTAGTGGGCCGGAATTGCGAAGTGGGACATGTGCATCCAATAGCGGTAGTAGACTTCCTGCCTCCAGTCTGGGGGTGTCCGTCCGCGCAAGACGGAGAGGAAGCTCTTCCCCTGCATGTAAGCGGGCTTCTCGATTCCGGTGCAATCGAGGAGAAAAGGAGCAAAATCGACGTTTTCTACTAAAGCTTCGGGCGTTGTGCCCGCAGGAATCTCGCCTGGCCAACGGACAAGTAAAGGCATGCGGATACTCTCCTCGTACATCAGCCTCTTGTCAAAGTATCCATGTTCCCCCAGAAAAACTCCCTGATCGCTCGTGTAGACGACTATCGTGTCCTCGGTTAGTCCAGTTCTGTCGAGATAATCGAGAAGCCGGCCGACGTTGTCGTCAATAGCTTGGGCGCAGCGCAGGTACTGAGGTAAAAAGCTCTGGTAGACGATATGTCGGGTCTGGTCTCGGTCGAGCCCCGCTAAATCGTCCGGCCGAAGAAATGGAAAGTATCCATCAGGAACCATCCTCTCCAGTGTATTCCATACTCGGCTTGCCCCGCTGAAGCGGTTACGGTAATCGTCATACAAGTTAGACGGCTCGGGGACAGACTTTCCCCGATAGAGCTTGTCAAAGCGGTCGGCATGATGCCACTGGTCGTGCGCCGCCTTGAAGTGGCACATCAGAACGAAGGGCTTATGGGTGTCACGGCTTTCCAACCAGTCGATGCAGAGTTGAGTAATCACGTCATCCACATATCCCTTGTGCACCTGGTAGTCCGTACCCGGTCCTTTGAGCTCAGGGTCATAGTAACGTCCCTGGTTGTTGAGGATTCGCCAGTTATCGAAACCCGCAGGATCGTCTTTGAGGTGCCATTTTCCAAAAAGGGCCGTCTGGTAGCCATGTTTTTGGAATTCCTTGGCCACGTTGGGATAGTCCGGGCTCAAGGACTCCTGGAGGGTAGTGACGCCGTTTTGGTGGCTGTACTGGCCTGTTAGTATGGAAGCCCGGCTGGGCGCGCAAATAGAGTTTGTACAGAAGCAGTTTCTTAAGCGGGCCCCCTCCTCTGCCAACCGGTCTAAATTGGGAGTATTTACGAATCCGGCCAAGTGGCTCCTGTAGCACCCGATTGCGTTTGCGGCATGGTCGTCAGACATAATGAACAGAATATTGGGCCTGCTCGATTTTCTGCGGAACACCCTACAATTCAAGATTGTGAGTGAGCAAGCGCCAGCCGCGGCGACCTTTAAGAAATCCCTGCGGGAAATACCCGTCTCTTTATTTGTTTTAATCAATGCCTCCTCGCTCGGTTTCGCAGCCTGGCTTGAGAGCAATGCCCAACATCGCTTTTTTATCGAAATTAAGTTTTATTGTCAACCAATTATTCTTATAAAGGGTTGCTCTATTTTTTTGTCCCTTTCGCCAAAGGGGTGATAATTTATTGGATTTAGATTGGATGTAATTGTTTTAAAAAGACCTGAGATTAGGCAGGCCATAAATGCATTTTAAATTGAGGGGGATTTATTCTCATTCTATCGTTTAAAAGGAGACTAAGATAACGCCTTATATAAAACCCCTATTCTTCCTCTCTTCTAAGGCCTTTATCGATAACCTCCGGACCATGACTGCTGAACCCTTATAAACCTCATTGTGGTTGAAGTATTAATTAGCTGTCATTTGTGGTGGGCACTCGTCCTTTCAAGCAAAAGTTTTAACAAAATTTTCAGGGGAGGAAGTGATGCTTTTTTAACCCTGATTTCAAAAGCCATGAATTTTCGTAACGCCAATCCCAATCGCTGGACCCCCGCCGCTCCGATATATTTCCCTTTTCGACCTGGATACAAGACGCAAATTAGAGAGAAAAAAATACTTGACAAATGTTCTTAAATTTCTTAAGTTGCTTAAGAAAGGAGTGAAATAAAGTGCCCAAAAAAATTTTTGGTTTCTTAGGTTGTCTTTTGCTCTTAACGGCCCTTTCGCTTTCCGCTCAAGAGTTACAAACAGGAACTATAAGAGGAAAAGTAGTAGATGAGAACGGTCAGCCCCTTCCCGGGGTTTCCATTACGATCACCGGCCCTTCTCTCCTTGGTAAGGCTACCGTAGCCACCAGCGAAGCAGGCACATTTAGGGTTCCCCTTTTGCCGCCTGGCCGTGATTATGAAGTTAAGGCTGAACTTGAGGGGTTTGATACAGTAATTAGAAAAGGAATCATTGTTAACGTTGGTTCTATAGTGACGATTGACCTTCAGATGAAACCTTCAACTTTAAAAGAAGAGGTTACGGTTACAGCTGCTTCTCCCACAGTTGATGTGGTGAGATCAACTAAATCAACTCTAGTTACTTCAGACGTACTTACTTCTTTGCCGCTCAGCCGCGATTTTAGTTCATTGACTTTAATTGCCCCTGGGGTAACATCAGCAGTGCGAGGAGTAAGCATATACGGAAGTGGAAGGGTCGAACCTGGAGTAGTAGTTGATGGTATTCAGTCCAATGACCCAGACCAAAATATGGCAGCGATCGGAGCAGATGCTGGGCTGGCTTGGGATATGATTGAAGAAGTCGAACTCATTACTTCTGTCGCTTCCGCCGAGTATTACAATTCAGCTCTCGGCCAGATAGTTATGGTAATGAGGTCAGGTGGTAACAAATTAACTGGCGAATTTTCTATTTATTTAACCAATAAAAATTTATGCAATGTGCATTTACCTGAGGCTGATTTGGCCACCTTGAACCTGGCCAAACCTTCTATTCCTGTCTATCAATATAATGGCTCTTTGGCTCTTGGAGGGGCAATAATCGAGGATAAACTCTGGTACATGGGAGAATTCCGTTACATAAGGTCGAAATTTTCAGGCGATTTCAGGCCCACTACAATAGCAGGAAAAAAGTACGATAATTATGATCGCTTATTCCCCAACTATATTGGATATTTAAAGCTTAGCTTTCAATTGGCCAAAAATATACGTGGATCTTTAATGGGCCATTACAGTGTGCAAGATGTTCCCTATTATTATAGTGGTTGGAATCTAACAAATGAAGCCAATAAGCATAATACACCTCGACGTCTTAATTATGCGGGAACGGTCAACTGGTTTGTTGATAATAATACTATTTTAAATTTAAGGGCTGGTGGCCTTTATTTTAAATGGACGGGATTAAATACCAAGGAGGCAAATCCCGATGGGCCCCGTTTCATTGATTCTTATACCACTTATATTTGGGGAAATACAGGTTATGAATCATATACCAGAAAGCCAAAAATAAATGTGGCATTGTCTTTGACTAAATATGTAGACAACCTAATGGGGGCAGAACACGAAATCAAAGCTGGTTTAGAATGGGAAAGAAATAGAGGCGATTGGGGTTTTTATATGAAACAACCTCTTTATTGGTATTATTACAATGGGAATCCTTATTATTGGAGAGCTCAAAACAAAGGCCTCACCGACCCCATCTATGGAGATGGCCGTCTTGAATATTTTGCGATCGGTACTACTTATGGTTCTTCCTATCAATGTGGAATAACCTCCCGAATTGGCGGATTTGTTCAGGATTTGATCAGGATAAAACGATTTTCTTTCAACATTGGTGTTAGACTTGATCATATAAAAGCTTGGAGCCCAGGGAGAACAAAAGGGGGGGCCTCAGACCCCGTGGCCTTGGCTATTGGGGAAACTTATTTTAAGCCAATATATGGGATTAATCCTTATGGTGAAATAAGCTACGCTACTTGGGATAACGCCTTTCCATATGGTGTTTTTATCTCTCCTCGCGTTGGGTTGACATTTGATGTTTTTGGCAATCACAAAACAGCCTTTAAGGTTTCCTTCGCACATCAGGCAGAGCCGTTTCCTACAGGGTCTTTCGCAGGTATGTACCCATTGACGGCGCGGTCATTCACCTTCAACTGGTGGGATCTTAATAATAACGGACAACCTGATCCTCCCCCCATAGACCAGTATAAAGAGGCTTTAGGAGCCTCGCCTTTGCCGATGATTTCCGATGCCTATCTCAAAGCCATCGACCCCAATGTGAAAGTCCCTTATGTAAACGATTTTAACTTTAGCCTTGAGCACGAGCTGATTAGAGATTTGAAAGTGGGAATTTCATATATTATTAAGAAACGGGGCAACCTTTTAGGTCAAGTTCTATGGGATGAAAAAACCGGGCGTTATTGGTATAGCTACGAAAAAGCACCAGAATGGTGGGTTCCTTTTAAAACCGTCGTTCCTTCTTATGGAATTTTCCCCGCCAAAGAAATAACCATGTATTTTCTTTCTAAAAACTCGCCGAGTCAGTTCTATCGTTTAACCAATGTCCCTGAAGCAAAATGGGATTCTCGGAATCTTGAAATCAGTTTTATGAAGAGAATGTCCAGCGGATGGCAACTGGGTGGCTCGATAAATTTCTCGAAGAATAGAGGAAACTACCCTGTGTCTATTCAAAGCGCTTATTCTTATGGCGCTTTTTCAAACGCTAACAGTTTCATTAACGCTGATGGAGATATGCCCTTCAGTCGGCCAATTATAATTAAATTTTATGGTAGTTTTAATTTGCCATACAAGCTGATGTTTTCTTTCCTGTTTCAACATATCGATGGTGAACCCTGGGCCAGAACCGTCACTGTCCTTCCTCCGGCTCAATGGGCCTCAGCCCATAACGTCCAGACGACGGGCTACAGGGTTAACCTGGAGACACCAGGAACACGACGTACCGAAGGCTTTGATAATCTGGATATCAGAATTGAGAAGAGCTTCAATTTGGCCCCCGGCGAGTTAGGGCTTTTTGTCGATGTTTTTAACGTATTAGGGGCTTATACACTTACAGTGGCCCGAGACCCGGCCGGCACTTGGAGGCCCACAGACGAAGGGACAGCCAGCGGAACTTATACTGCTGGCTCAACTGGCTTGCGCGGCTTTTCAGGTTTCCGGCAAGTTCAATTCTCAATCCTATACAAATTTTAGTAATGTATTAAAAGAAGGAACGTAATATCGAAGAAAAAGAACGAAGAAAAATTTGGGAAGAGACCAGAAATTGAGTTATCATAGGAATTTCTGAGGCTCGTTAAAATATGAAGAGTAATATAAACGTAGATACGATGTCTGAGAAAACAGTCAATTTTCCTGGGATAAAAACCATAGCTATTATTGAGCTACGCAGCTATTGAAAATGGCCAGGCTTTTATTCCAAAATAACGTTGTTATCGAGGTACTGAGGAAGGAGAAATTTAATGTCGCCCAAAGCCAGCGCTAAATATATTCTTAAGCTTAATACGAGAAAGGTTCTAAAGCTTGTCCGGGATAATCCGTCTATTTCCAGAGCTGAAATTTCCAGGGTAAGTGGGCTGAGCGCGCCGACGGTCTCCAGAATTATCGATGATTTAATAAAAGAAGGACTGGTAGAAGAAATAGGGGTAGGGGTTTCTAATGGCGGAAGAAGGCCGAACCTGCTTAGGTTTTGTCCTGATAACAATTTTATTATCGGGATAGACCTGGGGACAACAAATATATATGGGGTGCTGGCTAATCTGGAAGCTGACATTATCTCTGAGGAAAAGGCCCCCACCCGAGTGGAAGAAGGTTTTTATAGCATTATGGATAGGACCTTTGAGATTATTGAGAAACTCCAAGCCCAACTGGGGAAAAGGCAGGAGCATTTATGCGGCATCGGTATGGCCGTAGCTGGTCTTATTAATAGGAAAAGAAATATCGTGGAATTTTCGCCGAATTTTCATTGGCATGATGCGGACATTATCGGGTATCTATCTCAAAAAACAAACATTCCTATTTTTTTCGATAATGTCACTCGAGTAATGGCTTTAGGCGAACTATGCTATGGAGTAGGGAGAAAATATAAAAATTTCATTTGCGTCAATGTTGGATACGGAATTGGCGCTGGAATTATCATTAACGGCCAACCGCTGCTCGGAACGAAAGGGATGTCTGGCGAATTTGGCCACATAACCCTGGAAAAAGATAGCAAAATCCAGTGTTATTGCGGGAATTTTGGCTGCCTGGAAGCCCTTTCTTCGGGAAATGGTATTGCCCGGGCTGCTCGCCTGGAGCTGGAAGCCGGAGCCAAAAGTATTCTGTTTGATATGTGCGAAGGAAATCTTGACAATTTGACAGCTGAAATGGTTGCCAATGCCGCCAAAAAAGGTGATGTAATAGCTTGGAATGTATTTCATCGAGCTGCAGAGTATCTTGGTATTGGTATTTCGGCAATGATAAACCTTTTTAACCCCGAGGCCGTGGTCATCGGAGGGGGTGTCACTCAAGCCGGGGATATTCTCTTTGATACTGTCCGGAATACAGTTAAAGCCAGAGCCTTGAGCAAGATAAGCCGAGAAGTTGAAATATTACCAGCTACTTTTGGGCTTAAAGCTGCGGTAATGGGCGCCGTTTCCTTAATTATGCAAAAGGTGCTGAGCCTGGACTATAAGAACTGGGTTAAATCAGAAGAGCGAGTAGAAGAAGGGCCAATTGTGGAAAGAGAATTTTAAGCTAAGGATCAAAAATTATCTTAACTCTCTTTCCATCTAAACCATAGCTTCCATGAAGAAGGAGAATATTTTATGCCCGGAGTTAAACTTGCTATTCCTTTTCTCGACCTGGTTATAATCCTTGTTTATCTTATCGGAATAGTAGTCGCTGGCTTAGTTTCGGCCCGGAAGTTAAAGCAATCCAGCCAGGAGTATTTTTTAGCCGGGAAATCATTGCGCTGGCCAGTGGTTGGGGCCGCTCTTTTTGCCGCCAACATTTCTACCATTCATCTTGTCGGTCTGGCGGCTGCCGGTTACAACGAAGGGATGGTCTGGGGCAATTTTGAATGGATGGCCACCTTTACCCTAATAATTCTGGGCCTGGTTTTTGCTCCCTTCTATTTTAGCAACCGAATTTCTACCCTGCCCGAGTTTTTGGAAAGGAGATACTCTGCGGGTTCGCGCATCATTCTGGCGATGATGGCTATCGTTGCCGCCCTGTTCATTCATATAGGCATGAGTATTTATGCCAGCGCCGCGGTGTTCAAGCAATTCTTCGGGATAGATGTTTTGACCTCAGTTATCATCATTTCAGTAATGACCGCCATTTATACCGTCTTGGGCGGTCTCAAGGCGGTTGTGGTCACCGAGACCATCCAGAGCGTCATTCTCATCCTGGGCGCGGTCACCGTAACCCTTTTTGCTATTTTTGCTTTGCCGAGTCATGGAATTACTAACCTGGTTCAATTTAAGGCGGCCCTCAAACCTGATCAACTCAGCATGCTGCAAACCCACAGTCAGGTGGGCTTGAACTGGTATGCCGTGCTTCTGGGATATCCTATTCTCGGCATCTGGTATTGGTGTACGGACCAGACTATTGTTCAAAGAGTCCTGGGAGCCAGAAGCCAGCGAGATGCCCAGCTGGGTCCTCTTTTTGCCGGACTATTGAAGCTTCTCCCGCCTTTTATTCTGGTTTTTCCCGGGGTCATTGGTTATATCCTTTTCCGGGATTTAATAGGAAAAGATGCCAACCAAGCTTTGCCGGTATTGATTAATCAGCTAATTCCGACAGGAATCAAGGGCTTGATAACGGCTGGCCTGTTAGCCGCTTTGATGAGCACGATTGCTGCCGCCTTAAACAGTGCAGCCACTCTGGTCGCCGTAGACATCGTCAAGAAAATAAAGCCGGCCATCTCGGACGAAAAACAGGTTCAGATAGGACGCATCAGTGCGGTATTCGTGATGCTCTTAGCTATGGCCTGGTCGACTCAAGGCGGAAGATATTCGAGCATTTTTGAAGCTATCAACGCCATAGCTTCTGACCTGGCCCCACCGATAACTACTGTCTTTCTCTGGGGGGTCTTCTGGCGTCGGGGCACCAAGCAGGCCTCTCTGGTTACTCTGATTGCGGGCTTTTCTATGGGCATAACAGCCTTTATTCTTGACCTTCCTGTGTTCGGCTCAGAAAAGCTAATAACCCACAAATTGGGTATTCCTTTTATGATGCAGGCCTGGTGGATGTTTGTCATCTGCAGTTTGATCTTTGTGGTAGTAAGCCTTTTCACTCCGAGGCCGACAGAGGAAAGAATTAGGGACCTAACTTGGGAAAAGCCGACTAAGATATTCGCTCAGGGGGCCATAAAAAAATGGGATGACCCCCGACTTGTGGCCTTAGGCCTTTTTATCCTCTTAGCCACTCTTTACTTTATTTTCCGATGACCAATTTAATAACGGGAAAATACTTTGGCGGCAAATAAAAAAATAAAGGGGAAAATACTTGTCGGGATAGGCGAAACAGTCTGGGATATTTTCCCCCAGGGACCGCAGCTCGGCGGTGCTCCGGCTAATTTTGTCTATTACGGCGGGCTTCTTGGTCAAGACAGTATTCTAGTAAGCCGGGTCGGAAATGATGAGCTGGGCCGGGAAACCCTAAGGAGATTAGCTTCTTATGGAATGACCACCGATTATATTCAAGTGGATGAGTTCCGGGCCACGGGGACGGTGAACGTAACCCTTGACCAAAAAGGGGTGCCAGCCTTTACTATCCAAGAAAACGTGGCCTGGGATTATCTGGAAAAATCTCCGGCGCTCGCAGCTCTCGCTAAAGAGACCGCAGCCGTTTGCTTTGGTTCGCTGGCCTGGCGTTCTCGGCAGTCGGCCGACACCATTGACTGGTTTTTGAACCAGGTCAGGCCAGGTTGTCTCCTGGTGCTGGATGTCAACCTTAGACCCCCTTTTTATTCTAAGGAACTTCTTGATTTCCTTTTGAGAAAGGCTCGTATCCTCAAGGCTAATGATTGGGAATTAAGCTTCCTTGCTTCCATCTTCTTCCCCTATTGTTTGGAGGAAGACACCATAATCAATAAGTTGCTTGAAATCTATGACCTGGAATTAATCGCCTTAACCAAAGGAGAAAGGGGGAGCCGCCTAATAACTCCTCACAGTCAGTCGTCTCATCCCGGTTTTCCGGTAAAAGTGGTTGACACTGTGGGCGCAGGGGATGCTTTTGCGGCGGCCTTAGTTTCGGGGCTTTTGAATGGAGAGAGACTGGAGGAAGTCAACCGGAAGGCTAATTGGTTAGCCAGCCAGGTCTGCAGCCAAGAGGGAGCCTGGACTAAAGTCAATGTTCATGAATTCAACTTGGAACCCTAAAAATGGGCCAAAATGTCCTGGTTAAAATAGAAATCAAGGTATGAGAGGAGCTTAAGTAATGATGAATTTTTATTACTTTCAACCGACAGAGGTAAGATTTGGCCTTGGTCGTCTGAAAGAATTAGGTGAGGTAGCTAAGCGATTTGGGAAAAAGTGTCTCATAGTGACAGTCCCTCTTTTCCCTGAGTTCGAAAATTCCTATTCTAAAGCTCAAGAATCTCTACTTAAAGCTGGCCTGGAAGTCGCCCATTTTGACGGGGTGATTCCCAATCCCACCGTGGAAATAGTCAGCCAGGGGGCTGAATTAGCGAAGAAATTCGGAGCGGAAGTTGTTGTTGGCCTGGGCGGAGGCTCGAGCCTGGATACAGCCAAAGCCATTGCGGTGGCCGCTACTCATCCGGGGACTTGCTGGGATTATCTATATTTTCGGGAGACTCAACCAACGGAGAAAACATTGCCCGTCATAGCCGTACCCACAACTTCCGGGACTGGTTCTCATGTCACCCAAGTAGCCGTAGTTACAAACACCGCCGAAAGAAATAAGTCAGCCTTATATAACTCAATACTCTATCCAAGAGTAGCTATTGTCGACCCAGAACTGATGTTAACCATGCCGCCCCAGATTACCGCTACTACTGGATTTGATGCTTTTACCCATGCGTTTGAGAGTTATATAAACCCAAAAGGTTCACCTTATACGGACCTGCTGGCGACTGAAGCCGTAAGGATTATTGTGCAAACCCTACCGGAGGCTGTCCAGAACGGCCGGGACATTGAAGCCAGAACCAGGATGGCCTGGGCCGATACTCTGGCTGGCCTGAGCATTGCCAATGCGGGAGTCACCCTGCCTCATGGGATTGCCATGTCCATGAGCGGACTTTATCCTCATATTGCCCATGGCCAGGCCCTGGCTGCAGTTTATCCGGCTGTGGTCCGGTTTACCTGGCAGCACGCCAAGGAAAAATTTGCTTATCTCGGCCAGGTCTTTAGACCCGAGTTGAAGGATTCGTCAATCGATTTGCTGGCGGCGGAAGCTTGTGAGAAGCTGGAAAATTTCCTGAAAACCATCGGGCTCAGCAAAACCTTGAAAGAGCTGGGCGTTCCGAAGGAAGAATTGGGGTTGCTGGCTGAAAGGTCACTTGTCCTACCAGATTATAAGAGCCATCCTTATGTCGTAAGTCTTACAGAAGTTCTCGCTCTGCTCGAAGAAAGTTATGAATGAATTTTCTCGAAAGTATCTGTTTTTATGAATATAACCGGCTGATTTTTATTGGGCTAAAAGACCTATTTTATAGCTGATGAGCTCATGGATATGTTGAGAATATTTAATGGTAGTTAAAAATTCTTATGGAGGGGGAAAAATGAAAAAATTTTTTTTGGCCATAACATTAGGGTTTTTTCTAAGCCTATCGCCAATTCCTGGTCTATCGCAGAGTAACGATGTTCTAGCCTGGTGGAAACTTGATAATGTCGAAAAGGGAAAAGTAATCGATTCGGCTTCAGGGGTAGAAGATATTATAAGCGGCAATTTTAGATTGGTATCGGGAGTTACGGGCCAGGCTCTCAAATTTGATGGATTTACCACAGTGATAAGAAGAAAAGCAGAATTAGCTCCCCCACTGACGGGGGATTTTAGTCTCCAGGCCTGGGTGGCTCTGGCCGAGTATCCCTGGAACTGGTGTCCCATAGTAGCTCAGGAAAAGGAGGGAAAAGAAGGTTATTACTTGGCTATCGGCCCGCGGGGTGAAGTGGGCCTGAAAATGGCGCTTAATGACCAATGGGTGGAATGTGTGACAGAAGCCAAGATTCCCCTCCGGACCTGGCAGTTGTTAACAGCGGTTTTTGAAGAGAAAACAGGAATCAAGGTCTTTATTGGTGGTAGTTTGGCGGGTGAACTGAAGATTTCAGGCCAATTAAAGCCCGCATCTGACGTAGACCTGATAATAGGCATGAATCGCGAGAAGAAGACTCCGAGCGACCCGGTGCGTCCCTTTGCCACCCTCCCCGCTTGGTTTTCGCTGGACGCTATTCTTGATGAAATCAAAATATATAATCGTTCAATGAACGGACAAGAAATTATTGCCTCATATAACTCTCACCAACCAGAAAAGGCCCCGGCCATACCAGAGAGGAAAATGCCCTCCGGCCCAGCTGGACCGGGTCGATTCGGAGCTTATTACACCAAGCTAAGTTATTATGAAGAGTGGGATGCCTTGTGGAGAAGCGGGCCTTTCTCGGATGTGGTAGTGCAATTTGATGGCTCTCCAATTAGAGTAGTTTTCTGGCGGGGTACTCGCTACTCGCCTGTCTGGGTTATGGAAAATGGCCTTTGGATGGCTGACCAGAGTGCTGAATCCTTCACTGATAAGGAAGGATGTTTTGAGCACATGCTTGATGCCAGGACGCTTCATTCTCATGTCAGAGTTATTGAAAATACTCCGGCCCGGGTTGTAGTCCACTGGAGGTATATACCGGTTTCTGTTTATCAGCATTATTCTCAACCGGAGGAGATAACCGGTTGGCCCGATGCGGTCGACGAGTATTACACTTTTTACCCTGATGTCCTCGGGGTGAGAAAGGTGGTAATGTGGACATCGGGCCAACCCCTCGGACCACAAGAAGCCATAGTCTTATGTCATCCTGGACAATTACCCGAAGACGTGGTTAACCTGGATGCCCTGACTCTTATTAATTTAAAAGGGGAGGCAAAAACCCACAGCTGGGCTGAAAAACTACCGGACCTTCAAAGCGGACCGGCTAATGCAGTTATTCAGGTAATCAACCTAAAATCAGAATGGAAGCCGTTTGAAATTTATGAACCCGGCTGCAGAATAACTGTTTTTGGCATTGAGTTAAGGTCGGGAGTTTCCCGTTTTCCCTGGTGGAATCACTGGCCAGTGGCTCAAATCCCCTCCGATGGGAGATATGCTCAGGCTCCGGACAAAGCCTCCCATTTTTCTTTATCCTGGGCCAGGCCGCCTATTCACAAGGGCCCGGGAGTCATTTATTGGGCTAACTGGCTCTATGGAGCAGGCAAGAAGACTCCGGCTGAACTGGCTCAACTGGCCAAGTCCTGGATATCGCCGCCTCCAATAATGGTTAAAGGGGAGGGGGTGAGCGGTGGCGAATATGACCGGGGTCAACGGGCATATGAACTAACCTTCGCGGCGGGCGGGATTAGCCAGCCCGTCTCTATTGAGGTTAAAGCCAGCCCGGAGTCGCCGGCGGCGAATCTCTGCCTCGTTCTGAAGAATAGCGGGGAGCGGGGGTTTGAAGTTCTTTTGGATGGCCAAAAACTTCAGCGTGGTAAGGATTATCAGACCGGCGTCATAAAAACTCTGGAGGGCGCCGATGTAGTACTCTGGGTCAACAAGACTTCGGAAAAGCCGTTCCGCATCGCCATAAATCCGCTCTGATATGAATAAACATTCGTGTTTTAAAGGAACATGGAATTAATAAATTAAAAAAGGGGGATTCATGATTCAAGTGGTGTTAACTGAGCCCGAAAAAATCGAAATCAGGGAAGTGGAAAAGCCCACTCCCCAAGAAAGCGAAGTTTTGATTGAAATTAAGAGAATCGGCATCTGTGGGTCAGATATTCATGCTTATTATGGAAAACATCCTTATATAAGCTGTCCTATTGTTCAGGGACATGAGTTTTCCGGCAGAGTCGCTGAATTGGGCAAGGGGGTTAATGCATTTGCCGTTGGGGACAGAGTTACGGTTATGCCTCAGCTTACTTGCGGCCGGTGCTATCAGTGTCAACATGGAAATTATCATATCTGTGACCGTCTAAAAGTTATTGGTTGCCAGGCCAACGGCGCCGCGCAAGAATTTCTGGCTGTTCCGCAGGAGTTGGTGGTCAAACTTCCAGATTCAATTGATTATGACTATGGAGCCATGGTCGAGCCGCTGGCCGTAGGGGTTCATGCCGTGAGAAAATTGTCTGAGGTCAAGGGGCGCAACGTTTTGGTCCTGGGAGCCGGCCCAATAGGAAATCTCGCAGCCCAGGCAGCCAGTGCCCTTGGAGCTAATTCGGTGATGAGCGCCGACATAAGCGACGTTCGCCTGGAAATTGCCAGGAAGTGTGGAATTTATTTCACAGTGAATAATAAACAACAGGATTTGGAGAAGGAAATCAGGGAAAAATTTGGGCCAGCAAAAGCTGATTCAATTATAGAGTGCGTTGGTTCTGAAAAGACGATTAATCAGGCTATTACTCTGGCCAGAAAAGGCTCAGAAATAATCGTTGTGGGGGTGTTTGGAGAAAAACCGGCGGTGGATTTTGGCCTCATTCAAGACAGGGAACTGAGAGTGATGGGCTCTTTGATGTATAAGAGAGGCGATTATGAAACCGCCATTGACCTAATCCAATCCGGGAAGGTCCGGCTACAACCGCTCATCAGCCGCCATTTCCCCATACAGGAATATGCCGAGGCCTACAAGTATATTGAGAACAACCGAGAAAAGACGATGAAGGTCTTAATTGATGTCTAATTATTCCTAAATTGGCGGCCATAAAGGCAGCTCGACCTATGAATCGGGTTTGAGCCAAATTTAATAATCAATCAGGAGATAAAAATGGGGAACAAATTCCAAAGAGTTTCTCTAATTATAATTGTTATGTTTCTGCCAGCCGCGTTGGTGGCGAGCCCGGCGTCCATCACCGCCAAAAAGTTTGACCCCACGACTGTCATCTGGTATGAGCATCCGGCCGACAAATGGGAGAACGCCTTTCCTGTGGGTAACGGGCGGTTGGGAGCTATGGTTTTTGGCCGGACTGACGAAGAAAGAATTCAGCTGAACGAAGAAACTTACTGGACAGGGGGCCCGTACAACCAGACAAGAAAAGGAGGCAAAGACCATCTGGCTGAAATCAGAAATCTCATTTTTGAAGGCGATTATTTAAAAGCCCACCATCTTTTCGGTCGGTATCTGATGGGCTATCCGGTGGAGCAGCAAAAATATCAGTCGCTGGCTAATCTTGTTCTTGCTTTTGAAGCTCAGGGCGAAATAAAGAATTATCTTCATCAGCTGGACCTCGATTCCGCTATTGTCACCACCTCTTATGAACAGAATGGTATTAGTTTTAAAAGAGAAGTTTTTTCCTCGCCCGTCGACCAGGTAATAGTTGTGAGAATAGAAGCCAGCCAGCCTCGCTCCCTTTCCTTCCGGGCTGAGCTTCGCGGTTGCCGCAACCAGGCGCATTCCAACTACGCCACCGATTATTTTCAGATGGATAGTTACGGCCACGACGGCCTCATTCTGACCGGTAAATCGGCTGATTATCTTGGAGTTTCGGGAAGAATTCGCTATGTTTGCCTCCTTAAAGCCGTGGTTGAGGATGGGGAGGTTAGGACGGGCTATCGAGACCTAATTATCAAAGAGGCGAGCGCCGTTACTCTTTATATTTCAGCCGCCACCAATTTTGTTTCTTACAAAGATTTAAGCGGGGATCCGTTGAAAGAAGCTCAGGAGGCAATGGGGGCGGCGTTGAAGAAAGATTATCAGAAAATAAAAGAAGGTCATCTGGCCGCTCATCGGGAGCTCTTTCGCCGAGTTGCCATTGACCTGGGTTCAACCGACAACTCTTTTCTCCCCACTGATGTGAGAATTAAGAATTTCGATGGAAAGAATGACCCCAACCTGGCGGCCCTCTGCTTTCAATTTGGTCGATATCTGCTTATTTCTTCTTCCCGGCCCGGAACGCAACCAGCTAATCTTCAGGGTATCTGGAATGAAAACATGAACCCGCCCTGGGATTCAAAATATACCACCAACATTAACCTGGAAATGAATTACTGGCCCGCAGAAGTAACCAACCTTTCTGAATGTGCCTCACCCCTTTTCCAACTGATAAAAGAGCTTACTGACCAGGGGACGGATGTGGCCAGAGAACACTATGGCTGCCGGGGCTGGGTTTTCCATCAGAATACCGATATCTGGCGCGTGGCCGCTCCCATGGATGGCCCAGACTGGGGTGCCTTCACTACCGGCGGCGCCTGGCTCTGCACCCATCTCTGGGAGCATTATCTTTTTACCCGAGACCAAGAGTTTCTGGCGGAATATTATCCAATCATGAAAGGTAGCGTGGAGTTTTTTCTTGATTTTTTGGTGCCGCACCCCAAATACGGTTGGCTGGTAACTAACCCTTCAACTTCACCCGAGAATTTTCCGGCTCGGCCTGGAAACATGACCTTTTTTGACGAGACAACCGCCTGGATGAGTCCAGGTACCACCCTTTGCGCCGGTTCAACTATTGATATGCAGATTCTTAATGACCTATTTGGTTACGTGGCCGAGGCTTCAAAGGTCCTGGGGGTGGATGAAGAATTCAGGAAGAAGGTCTTGGAAACAAGAGCCAAGCTCGCTCCCATGCAGATAAATAAAAAAGGGGAGCTTCAGGAATGGCTGGAAGACTGGGGGCAGAAAGAAAAAAGCCACCGCCATATTTCTCCTCTTTATGGTCTTTACCCTGGAAACCAAATTTCGGCAGCCAGGACGCCGGAACTGGCGGCAGCTTCGCGGGCAGTACTGGAACAAAGAGGCTTAACCGGAAATGGCTGGTCTTCAGCTTGGAAGATGGCTTGCTGGGCTCGTCTTTATGAGCCGGAAAAAGCGATGGATAATTTCCTTTATGCTCTCAAGAATTACAGCTTTAACAATCTTTTTTCTATCTGCTCCAATGCTCTTCAGGTGGATGGGAGCTTTGGTTTAACTGCGGCCATCGCCGAAATATTGCTCCAGTCACACGAAGGTTTCATTGATTTTCTCCCGGCTTTACCTTCGTCCTGGCAGAAGGGCCGGATAAAGGGGCTTATGGCCCGAGGTGGCTTTGAAGTAAACCTGCAGTGGGAAAAGGGGAAATCTATTCAGGCCGAAGTTATTTCTCATAAAGGGGAAACCTGCCGGCTAAAAATTAAAGAAGCCAGGCCCAAGGTCATTAACAGCCGGGGAGCGGTTCCAATTAAAAAGATAAGCAAGGATATGTTCGAATTCAAAACCAAGGCAGGAGAAAAGTACCGGGTGGCTTTCTGAATTCCAAACAAGAGTCGAAAGAAAACTGGAGGGCTTTTCCCTAAATTATTTGGTTTTTGGAATAGAGAGGCGACAAGGGCTGCCTCTGGAAATAAAATGCAAGAGAAAGAAGTTAGCCGGATTTAATAGGCTTGAGTAAATTCGAGCTCGGGTTTATTCCTTAGCTCTCTTGAAAATAACACAGTGCTGGGGCAAGGGGATTTCAACGCCTTCTTCTTTGAAGCGCCGCAGGATTCTTTTTCGAAGTTCATGCTGAACCAGATACTGGTCGGTAAATTCGGCGACAGAACAGATCAGGGTGAAGCTTAAGGAATAATCGCCAAAACCAGGAATGAGTCTCACCAGAGGCTCAGGTTGAGCTAAAAGACCGGGTATTTCTCCCGCCGCTTTCTTGGCTACTTCCAGCAAAATTTTTTCTACCCTTTCGGGGTCAGAGGAATAACTAACGTTTATCGGCATTAGCACCGAGAGCCTCTTTTCCGGCAAATGATAATTGGTGACTATACTCTGGGCCAATTTGCTGTTGGGAATAATAACCATATTGTTGGGAAGCATCCTGAGGCGGGTGGTTCGCCAGGTTATATCTTCGACATAACCTTCCTCACCGGTTTCCAGACGGACAAAATCACCGACTCGAATTGATTTTTCGAGAAGAAGATTTATCCCGGCGAATAAATTAGAGAGCGTATCCTGAAGGGCTAAGGCAATGGCCAGGCCGCCCAGGCCCAGGGCTGTTATCAGGGGAACGATGGATATGCCCAGGACATTGAGAATGATTAAAAAACCAATAACCAGAACTGTCCCCTTTAAAAGAGCGAAGGAGATGCCGGCGGTGGCTATCGGCAGCTCGATTTGACGGAGATAGTTTTGGAGCCAATTAGCCAGAAGATTGGCCAGAGCTAAGGTAATCGAAAAGATGATGGTCACTTCGATGGCTTTGCTTAAATAAAGAATGTATTTCGCCGGAAGATTGGATAGAGCCAGGCCAATGTAAAGGGCAAAGGCCAGAATCCAGAAAAGCGAGGGAATTTTTATCGATTTAATTACCGTATCGTTTAATCTTTTCGCGCTCTTCTCACTCCTCCGGCGAAGAAATCGGAGGCTGAAGGCCCGCACTAAAAGAAGCCCAGAGGCAGTCACCAGCCCGCTCGTTATGGGAATGAGAATTTCCTTTAAATTAAGCATTGGGACTTCTCCCTTCTAAAACCAGCGTTCCAGCCTGGCTAAAAGGAAATTTCAGGATTTTCTTTAAATAATTCCAGGAGAAAGCGGTTGGTCTGGGAACGGTCCTCGCCCACGCTGGTCACAAAAATAGCTGGCTCGTCAACCACCGGGCACTTATTTTCACAGATGCCGCAGCCAATACACAGGTCAAGGTCAACGACAGGCGCCAGCGGCGTCTGCACCGAGCCATCAGCCAGCTTGGTTTCAGTGCGGAGCAGCTTAATGGCCTTGGGCGATGTCGGACAGTGTTCTTCGCAGACAATACAGGGCGAGCCGATAACATATGGTATACAGCGGCTCTTATTAACCCAGGCGGTTCCAATCCGCACTTTGATTTTTTCCTCAACGGTCAGCTCTTTGATCGCTCCCGTGGGGCAAACCTGAGAGCAAAGCGAGCAATAATATTCGCAATACCCTATCCTGGGTTTAAGAACCGGCGTCCAGACCCCTTCTGGTCCCGCCTCGCCCAAAGCTGGTTGCAAAGCGTTAGTCGGACAAGCCTTCATACATTCGCCGCACTTGACACATTTTTCCAGGAAAAGCGGCTCTGGCAGGGCGCCGGGTGGGCGGATGAGTTTGGCCGCCGCCCTTTTATTGGCGGGAGTTATTCTAAAAAAAGGCATCGCCACCACCGCTAAAGCGGAAGTAAAGAGAAGCCGGCGCCGCGACAGATTAACGCCGGGCACGGCTTCCTTGGTAAGTTTAAAGTCGAAGCTAACTGCCGCCGTGGGGCAGACCGAAGCACAGGTAAAGCAGTAAACACATTCCGGCCGGTTCCAATCTTCCCGAGGATAGGGATTAGCCTGGGTTTCACACTCCAGGGTGCAGAGATGACAGTGGATGCACTTAGCGTCATTAATTTTAAGCCGCAAGAGGTTCCAGCGGCTGAGGAGGCCGAGAAGAGCACCTAAGGGGCAAAGAAAGCGGCACCAGAATCTTTCTCGGCTCAAGTTGAGGGTGATGGCAGCCAGAAAAAGTAAGCCGAGGAAGAAGCCCTGTTGGAAGGTAGAATTGAGAGCTAAGGTGGCCAGGAATTGATTCCACCTCTCACCCCAGCTTCCTAAGTGTAATTTATAGACTGCCGAAAGAAGGACGCTATTGACTTTGGCGAACCAGGGGATGACTCCAGTGACGAAAGAGCGATAGAGAAAAGAGAAGGGGTCAAGATAGCCGACTAAATCAATAGTCAAAATGGCCATGATGAGGACCACGAGCAAAAGAAAATACTTAGAACTCAGGCCGCTTCGCCCCCACTTTTTAGGCTTATGAAGTTTGGTCTTTTTAAAAACAAAGGAAAAGAATTGATGGACAGCGCCCAGGGGACAAGCCCAGCCGCAGAAAACTCGGCCAAGAATTAAAGTTAGGAGGATAGTAATAAGGGAAAGCCAGAAGGCTGTATAAATCGTTCTTGAAGCCAAAGCGGTGGTCAGTCCAAGAAGCGGGTCAAAATGGAAAAAAATTTCCACTCGGCCAATCGTATCTTCGCCAGTAAAACGGGTAAAAAAGAGAAGGTAGAGGAATATTGAAAAAAAGAGCAATTGGCTCGAAATACGACCGACCTGGAGGAAGCGGTATTTCTTAGATTTTTCTTTTTTCAAGGCGGAGCCTTTCGTAATTGATTTCCCCGAGGCCTCTATCGCGGGCTAAGGCGAGATAGGGGAGGTCTTCAGGCTTGAGGTCAAAGAAAGTGGCGGCCAGACTATCCACAGCTACGGGGTCGATACTCGCCACGACCATTTTTTGGAGTTTGACGTCAGAAAGGCGGCCTCCCTGAGGACCGTTCCGGACCAAAATGCGGTAAGCATCCATAACGGTCAACGCCGGCTTAAAAAATGCGGCCAGGTCGACAAGAGCCTGGTCAAGCTTCTGGTGTAATTGATTCCTGGCCCCACCCAAGGCTCCCAGCCAGTTTTTCATCCCCAAAGTGAGCTTAGAAAGGGAATGGTGCTTGGCAATCGGGACGTTGATAATTTTGTCGGCTTCAAGAAAATCCGTAAAAACCTCCCACTCTTTGAGCCACGCTCCGTTAAGCGCCATCCTTTTCAGCCGGTAAGGGTTAGGCAGAAGGACCTTGGCTCCGGCCTGTTTGGCGGCAGCTTCGATTCCGGAGCGGAGAAAAGAACGCTGGGGCGAGTTAGTCGAATTATCAGTAACGATGACTTCCTTAGCGCCCGCCTCCAGGGACATCTCGACTAAGGTGCGCACTACCTCGGGGTTGGTGCAAGCGGCCAGCTCGGGCGTCCGGTCCCAGCCAATATTGGGTTTAATGATAACCCTTTCGCCTCGCCGGACAAAGCGTTTCATTCCGCCCACCAGGTTGACGGCTTCTTTGGTTATGGCTGCTGGGTTTTCGCCCGCCACCAGGGCTATGTCGGCGGGGGAAGCCGCCTGACCCCTAAGCCAAGAAGGAGTGCTCAGGAGCAAACTGCTGAAAGCCACATCTTTTAAGAATTCGCGCCTTTTCATCCGTACTTACCTCTTAATTTTAAGCTCGAAAAGACTCAGCCTTTTCCGAGGGATTTGATGTAGGCGAGAATCCCCTCATAAATTCCTTGCGCCAACAGGCTGCGGTAAGGTTTGGTTTTAAGCCTGGCTTCCTCTTGGGCATTACTCATATGGCTCACTTCAATAAGCACTGAGGGCATCTCGCCGCCGATCAATACCCAGAAAGGACCACCGCGAACGCCCAGGTCCTGGACGTCCGCATGGACTTTCCTTAAGCATTTTACCAGATTTGCCTGGATTTTTTCAGCCAGCTCCCTGGATTCCAAGACTTTGGAATAGCGGACGATCTTCCGGATGGTCTCGGCCATTTGGCTAATGGTGCGGGTGGAGGTGGCATTTTCCAGAGCAGCCAGCTCGTTGACCACGGCCTCTTGGCTGAAATTTAAGTAAAAGGTTTGAACTCCCGAGCGATGACGGTTGGGATGGGCGTTAACATGCAGGCTGATAAAGAGGTCAGCCTTCTTTTGATTGGCAATCACAGTGCGGTTTTCTAAGGGGACGAAAATGTCGGTTTCGCGGGTAAGAGCCACCTCAAAACCAGCCGCCGTCAGCCGCTGCTTTAAATCCAAGGCTAAATCAAGGACAACTTCCTTTTCTTTAAGCCCGCTGCGGCCAAGGCAGCCGGGGTCAGAGCCGCCATGCCCGGGGTCAAGGACGATGGTTTTGACTCCCAGACCAAGCTGGCGGGCTAAGGTCCAGCCAGATTTGGTCGGCTCAGGGGGAGTGACCGGTTTTTCTTCTGGCTCAGCCGCAATGGGTTTTTGCGCCTGCCCTGCCTTGGGATAAATGTCGATAACAATGCGGAAGGGGTCAAAAAGGCTAAAAACGTGGGTTCTTTCGACGAGGCGGAAGTCAAGTTCAGCCGTCAGGCGAACAATGGTCGGTGTTCGCTGGGCGATTCTGATTTTCGTCAAGTAGGCAGTCTGGACAGGAATCAGACGCCCATGGAGGATGGGGTTGAGCTGGGCGCTCAAGACATCGACGGCTAAACGGTCGGGGTCATGGAGTTCAAGAGTGGTGAATTCTCGCACCTGGCCGCAATCAAGGACAATTCGGGTATGAGTTGGATGGGTAAAAGTGCGCAAGTCATACACTTCCACTTTGACCGGATTCTTTTCGGGAGGCGTTTTTTCTTGAGAAGCGTCCGGCTTATTCTGTACCGACTGGGCAGTAGTGGGTGGAGTTGGCGGAGAAGGGGCAAAATTCGTTCCATATTCGTCTTTCTTAACAGCTCCATAATTGGCGCCTGAGGTTTCTTCTGTCGCCGGGAAGGCAGAAAAAGGTGCAAGCAGCTGAGGGTTGACCGCCCAGGGCAAAGGTTCAGGGATTATAAAAAAAGCCGGCCGGGCTGACGGAAAGGTTTTCTGTCTGGCTTCAGCCCCAGGAAAAAATGGTTCTGAAACAAGATGGAACGAAACGGCGAGGAGATTAACAAGAGTAATAAAAGGGATAAGAAAAATTTTTTGAGTCAGGTAGAATGTTTTTCCCTGGCTAATTTTTCCCTCGCCAAAAAACCTTTAAACTGTCGTCTTTCCCATATATTAAGTTATTGTTATATTAAAAAAAATATTAAGCCCCATATTTTTTGAGCTTGCCGGCACTGGCCAGCAAAAGAGGCATCACTGCCAGCGAGGGAAGGCGACCTAAGGAACCGCGGGAGCATTCTCTTTCCGTAAAAGCCGGCAGCTCATCACTGGGCATTGTCGAGGCCGCGATGAGGAGAGGGTTGGGATGCCAGGAATGAGCTTTGAGACGAGCGGGCGTGGAGTGGTCAGAAGTGACGGCCAGCACCTCCGGCTTTAGCTGGAGAAGGGCGGGGATGATAGCGTCGACTTCTTCGATCGCCGCTACTTTGGCTTCCACATGGCCGTCTTCGCCTGCGGCGTCGGTTTTCTTGAAATGGAGATAAAAAAAGTCGGAGTTAGAATAATTGGCTTCAAGAGCGGTGACCAACTCCGAAGCCGAGGGCCCGACATCAACTACCTTCATCCCTAAAAGGCGAGCCAGTCCTTTATACATCGGATAATTGGCTATCGCCAGAGGCTTCAGCTTATAGAGTTCCCTCATGGAAGGAATGGCCGGAAATTTCGAAAAGCCCCGGAGAAGAAGGGTGTTAGCTACTGGCTCGGCTTGAAGGAGCTTTGTGGCCTCGCTAATAAACGCATTAACTAAGCGCGCGGTCCTTTCCGCTTCCGGTGAAAGGGCAAGAGCTGGAGCTGGCGGCTGACCTTCTTTCTGCGGGTCGGCATCGCTTAGCGCGTCGCTTAGCTCTTCTCCGCGAAACCGGACTACAAAACGATGCTCTTTGCCGGCCACAAGAGAGATTTCCGTGCCTTCTATGGAGCTTAGGTTTTGTTGCAGGTAGGCGCAAAGAGTTTGATTAACCGCGGTCGAGATGCGACCAGCGCGGCGGTCAATAATTCGGCCGTCGCGAAGCGTGGCGAAATTGCCCCTGGCCACAAGGTCTTTTGGCCCCACCTCCATTCCGACCCCTAAGGCTTCCAAAATACCCCGACCTAATTGATATTTAATCGGGTCATAGCCAAAAAGAGCTAAATGGGATGGCCCGCTTCCCGGAGTGATACCAGGGTAGACCGGGTCGGTTAACCCGCAGCTCGCCATGCGGGCGAGCTGGTCGAGGTAAGGATGCCGGGCTCGCTCGAGCTCAGTTCGGCCGTCGATGGGCAACCCGCCAAGGCCGTCGATTACCAATAAGACAATTTTTGCGTTGTTAACTTGAGTCAATTCTTTGGCTAATTCTTCCCAGTTCATTTTTCTCCCCGATTTTAAACATTACACTATAAATGAATCCCGCCACACCGTCAACCGGCTTAGGGCCGAAGCCCGAGAAGCCAGACGAGTTTAGACCCTCTTACCTTTATCCCGGCCGTCTCGATTCGATTGAATCCTTTAAAAGCCAAGTCCCTGGTTATTAGAAAAGTTGAAATTTTCCCGCTGTAGCTATGAATTTAGAGGAGGCGTTAAATACATTTTGGTTCTTCTGGGTTTTATGGGCGCAAACCTGGAGGATTAAAGGCGCCAGAAGGGCTGTAGTTGGCCTTTAGATGCGGAGTTTTAGAATAAAGTCTCTTGGACCGTTCTCGTATCCTATTATATTCATCTAATTGGCCTCATGCACCACAAAACCGCCTGAGCGAGCTGTCTAAAAGGTTCATTAGATTTTTACCATTTTTACCCAAAATAAAGTCGGAAGAACCTACATCTTAAATGCCTTAAAGTTTTAAATGGAAATTTCAATTTGGAGGCAGCAGAATAGGCTATTATATTAGCGTTTCGTGACTTTGGTGGGTATTGCGTCCCTAATTAGGGACTGGTAAAATCGGAAGATGAATAAAGTTTTCATTCTTGATTTTGGTTCTCAGTATACTCAGCTTATCGCCCGCCGAGTTCGGGAGCTCGGAGTTTATGCCGAGATTCATCCGTATAATCTATCTCTATCCCATCTGAAAAAAGCATCACCCCAAGCCATCATCCTTTCTGGCGGGCCCCAAAGTGTTTATGAGGACGCCGCGCCTTTAATTTCTTCGGAGATTTTTAACCTGGGCATTCCTGTTCTTGGCATTTGTTACGGCCTTCAGCTTATGGCGCATCTTTTAGGCGGTCGCGTAACTCCGGCCGCCAAAAGAGAATATGGCTTAGCCCATCTCCAGCCTCTTAACCGAGATGGATTACTTCACAACCTTCAGGACAGCTCCCCTGTCTGGATGAGCCACGGCGACCGGGTGAGCCGTATTCCGCCCGGTTTTGCGATCACCGGGATGACTTCCAACACCAAAGCGGCAGTGGTGGAAGCCGCAGAGCGGCGGCTATTTGGCGTCCAGTTTCATCCCGAGGTGGCCCATACGGCTGAAGGCAAAAAAATCTTGAGTAATTTTCTTTTCCGTCTCTGCAAACTAAAGCCAGATTGGACGATGAGCGGCTTCATCGAGAGTAAAGTGGCCGAGATAAGGAAAACTGTTGGCCATCGTAAGGTAATTGCTGGTCTGAGCGGCGGCGTTGATTCCTTGGTCGCTTGCCTCATTATTCATCGGGCTATCGGCCGTCGTCTTCTTTGTGTTTTTGTGGATAACGGATTGTTGCGTAAGGGCCAATACGAAGAATTGCTGGCGGCCTTTCGCCGCCGCTACGGTCTAAACGTAATTGCCGTTGATGCCAGCCGTCGTTTTCTGGCCAAACTAAAGGGGGTTGTCTCCCCGGAGAGGAAGAGAAAGGTTATCGGTCGCACCTTTATCGAAGTCTTCGAGGAGCAGGCCAAGAAGTTTAAGGACGTCGAGTTTCTGGCCCAGGGGACAATCTATCCCGATGTAATCGAGAGTGCTCCCGTTAAAGGTCCCTCGGCGACCATCAAAAGCCATCACAACGTGGGTGGACTTCCCCCTGGACTTCGTTTCCGGCTTATTGAGCCCTTAAGAGAGTTGTTTAAAGATGAGGTCCGTCGGCTGGGGCTGGAGCTCGGCGTTGAGCGCGAGTTTATCGAACAACACCCCTTTCCGGGACCGGGTTTAGCCGTGAGAATCCTCGGAGAAGTGACCGCCCCGCGTCTGGCTATCCTGAGAGAGGCGGATGAAATTCTGCTGAGCGAAGTAAAAAAGGCTGGCCTCTATTCTCAACTCTGGCAAGCCTTCGCTGTTTTGTTGCCGGTTAGAAGCGTCGGGGTGATGGGCGACCAGAGAACCTACCAACAGGTCGTGGTTTTGCGCTTAGTCCAGAGCTTGGACGGCATGACTGCGCAATGGTTTCCGGCGCCCGCTGACTGGCTCGGCCGGGTGGCCGCGAGGATTGTTAATGAGGTGCCCGGGGTCAACCGGGTTGTTTATGATATTACGACTAAACCCCCGGCGACGATTGAGTGGGAATGAGGTTGATTGATGGAATCGAGTTTTATCCATCTTCATAACCATTCAGAGTACAGTATCCTCGACGGCGCGCTCCGGCTCGAGGACCTGGTGGAAGCAGCCTATCAAGCCAAAATGCCGGCGGTAGCGCTTACTGACCACGGTAATGTTTTTGGCGCGGTTACCTTTTTCAAGCTGGCTAAAGCGCGAGGCTTAAAACCGATTCTCGGCTGCGAGGTTTACGTTGCTCCTCATAGTCGGTTAGACCGAGGCACGGAGGAAGCTCACAATTATCATTTGGTCCTTTTGGTCAAGGACAGCCGGGGCTACCGGAACCTCTGCCATCTTCTAACCAGCAGCTATTTAGAAGGATTCTATTATAAACCCAGGATAGATAAAGAAATCTTAGCCCGTCATAGTCAGGGTTTGATCGGCCTCTCCAGTTGTCTTAAGGGAGAAATCGCCGTTCATTTGGCCAGGGGAGCGACTAAGGAAGCCGAGAAAGCGGCGGCCGAGTATGCCTCGCTCTTTGCGGCCGGCGATTTTTATTTAGAACTCATGGACCATGGCCTGCCGGCGCAGCGGGAAGTAAACCAGGGGTTAATTCGCTTGGCCCAGCGGCTTAACTTGCCTTTGGTCGCCACCAACGACGTTCATTACCTTCGGCAGGAGGATGCCTCCAGCCACGATGTCCTTCTTTGCATCCAGACGAACAAAAAAGTGAGCGACGCTGACCGCTTGCGGTTCGGCTCAACGGAATTTTATTTTAAATCGCCAGCCCAAATGGCCCAGCTTTTTGCGGAAATCCCCGAGGCACTTAAGAATACCTTTCATATTGCCGCCGAATGTCAATTTGATTTTCCCTTAGGCAGCCACTTTTTGCCGCGTTTTGAACCGCCCGACGGCTCACCCCTCGAAGAATATTTTGACCGGGTGGCTTGGGAAGGCTTTGCTCGACGTCGGGAGCTACTCTTAGAAAAGGAGCGCCGCGGAGAACTGAGTCATCCGCTTTCGGCCTATGAGGAACGCCTTCAGCGCGAAATCAGGTTAGTTAAGCAGATGGGCTTCGAAGGCTATTTCCTGATTGTTTGGGACCTGATTTCCATGGCTCGCTCCAAGGGTATCCCGGTTGGTCCGGGCCGCGGTTCAGCCGCTGGTAGTCTGTTAGCCTTTTGCCTTGGGATTACGGACATCGACCCGATCGAATATGACCTGCTCTTTGAGAGGTTTTTGAACCCGGAGCGAATTACGCTGCCCGATATCGACATTGATTTCTGCGGCCGGCGCCGAGACGAGGTCATCGAATACGTTACCCATAAATACGGACGGGAAAACGTTTGTCAAATCATCACCTTTGGGACGATGGCCGCCCGCCAGGCCATTCGCGACGTCGGCCGCGTCCTGGAAGTTCCTCTTCCTGAGGTTGACCGCATTGCCAAGATGATTCCCGCCTTTGGGCCAGAGGCAACAATCGACGGCGCCCTGAAAAATATTCCACCCCTCCGAGAGCTTTGCGAGCGGAACGCCAAGCTGGCTCAACTGATGAGTATTGCCCGGCGGCTCGAGGGGCAGGTGCGTCATCCTTCAATTCATGCTGCCGGCATCGTTATTGCTCCCCGGCCGCTGGTGGAATTCATGCCGCTTTATATGTCGACGCGCAATGAAATAACAACTCAATTTCCGATGGAAGATATAGAATCTATCGGATTACTCAAAATGGACCTCTTGGGCTTGCGCAACCTGACTGTCATCCGGGACACGGTCGAGCTGGTTTCTAAAAACCTGAAGGAAGAGGTTAATCTTGACAAGGTCAGCCTCGAAGACCCTAAAACCTTTGAGCTTTTTCAAAGCGGTGCGACTGACGGTGTCTTTCAGTTTGAAAGCCCGGGGATGAAGGAATTGCTGCGCAGTTTTAAGCCGGAAACATTTCGTGACCTCATCGCCCTTAATGCTCTCTACCGTCCTGGACCCCTCAAGAGCGGCATGACTGAGGAATTTGTCCGCCGGAAAAAAGAGCCGCAGCGAATCGTTCAGGAAATTCCTGAACTCGAGCCGATCCTCAAAGAGACCAGGGGAATCATTGTTTATCAAGAACAGGTAATGCGGATTGCCACCGAGCTGGCCGGGTTTACCATGGCCGAGGCTGACGTGCTGCGCAAGGCCATGGGGAAAAAAGATGCCGAAGCGATGAAAACTCAGCGGCAGAAATTTATCCAGGGAGCCAGGAAAAAAGGCCTGAGTCAAGCCCAAGCGACGCAGATCTTCGAGCAGATTCGCCATTTTGCTGAATACGGTTTCAACAAGTCGCATAGCGCCGCTTATGCCTACCTGGCCTACCAGACCGCCTATCTCAAGGCCCATTACCCAGCCCATTTTATGGCCGCTTTACTAACTTCGGAGGCAGAAAGAGGCGCTACCTCTCAGGTAGTTAAATACATTAACGAATGTCAGGATATGGGAATTGACGTTCTTCCCCCTGATATCAACAGCTCTGAAGGCTGGTTTTCTGTCGTCGGGGGGGCAATCCGCTTCGGCTTAACGGCCATCAAAAACGTCGGCGAGACGGCAATCGAAGAACTCATCGCGGCGCGGCGGCGCTTGGGCCGTTTTAAATCTCCGTTTGAGATAGTGGAAAACGTCGACATGAAGCTGGTTAATCGGAAAGTCTTGGAAAGCCTGATCAAGGCGGGCGCCTTTGACAGCTTGGGCTGGAAGCGCTCCCAATGTTTCCATCTGATTGATTTAATGATCGAATATGGCCATAAAGTTCAGAAGCAAAAAGTGGCGCCGCAAAGCGCGCTTTTTGAGGTGGAAGAACTTCTGCCGCCCGCCATTCCGCCAGAAGTAATGGAGATGAAGGAGTGGGATGAAAGCCTGCTTCTTTCTTACGAAAAAGATGTGCTTGGTTTTTATATCACTGGTCATCCTCTTTCTCAATATCAAAGAAATCTTCGACGCCTGGTCAGTCATAGCCTGAGTGAGCTCGAACAGGTCAGGGATACCTTAAGTGAGGTAAGAGTAGCTGGCATAATCACTTCAGTGAAGGCGCTCAAGACGCGCAAAGAAGAACGGATGGCAACTTTTATGCTCGAAGATATGACCGGTCGAGTGGAGGTGGTGGCTTTTCCGGATGCTTTCTTACCCCATCAGGAATTGCTCCGCGAAGGCCAGCTCGTTTGGTTAAAAGCTCGCCTGTTGGGGGACCAGGATAGCCGGCGGTTACAGCTTATCCAGGCCATGCTGCTCATCGACGCTTTCCAGAAGCAGGCCAAATGCCTTGTCCTTCGTCTTTTTGTCCCGGGTTTGGAGAAATCAACCATGGAGGCGATTAAAGATATCTTGGCTGAATATCCGGGGGAATGCCCAGTTCTTTTTGACTTAGAAATTCCTTTCCATTGTCGCCTTCGCCTCCAATCCAGAGAAGTAGTCGGAGTTACCCCCACCGAAACTTTGACCCGGCGGTTAGAGGCGCTTCTTGGGGAAAAAGCCGTCATCGTCGAATATTAGCTCTGCACCAGCGTTTCCGTTATAATTAGAGGCATGACTTATCGGATTATCGTGGCTGATAATAGCCCTTCGGTTCAGAAAATATTTGAGCTCACCTTCTCTGCCCCGGAATTTGAGCTGCGTTGCTGCCGCGATACTCAGGAACTATTCACCCAGCTTAACGAAACCAGCCCCGCCGGGCTTATCCTAAACCTGTCTCTTCCTGGCCAGGATGTTTATGACTTGGTAGCCCAGCTTAATTCCCAATCGGAATTCCGGAGCTTGCCGATAATCTTGGTTCAAAATGCCTTTGAGTCAATCGAGGAAAAACGTCTTTCATCCCTCGTTTTTACCAAGCTTGTGACCAAGCCTTTTGATTCCGAGATGGTGGCCGAGATAATTAAAGAGTCTCTGCGTCGAACTGAAGAGCCCCAGACTTTGCCCGAAGATGTGGCGAGTGACAATCCCTCCGGACCGGCAGTGGAGGAGCCGTTTCCGGCTAATCCAGAGGATTTAGCCGCCTTAGCCCGGCCCATCATCAGGGAAGAAATAGTCCTTTTAGAGCGAGAGCTGGAAAAAAGACTCCGAGCTTCTTTGCTGGCTGAATTAAAGAGCTGGGTCGAGGAAAAATGGCGGAGCCGATTAAAAGAGAGTAGTCAAAATGAATAAGGTTTATGATTTACCTAAGACTTACGACCCGAGTTCTGTCGAAACCCGCTGGGCTGATTTTTGGGTGGAGGAAAAACTGTTTATGGCCGAGGTCAACTCCCATCAGCCCAAGTTTTCTATGGTTCTTCCTCCCCCCAACGTCACGGGCTCGCTTCATATGGGGCACGCTCTTTGTTTTACCCTGCCGGATATCATCGCTCGCTGGAAACGAATGCAAGGTTTTAATGTCCTTTGGCTTCCAGGAACTGACCACGCCTCGATTGCCGTTCATAACGTAATCGAACAAAGCCTGGCGGCCAAGAAGCTGAGCCGAGAAAAATTGGGTCGAGAAGAGTTTCTGCGCATCGCCTGGGAGTGGAAAGAAAAGTACGGCGGCATCATTACCCATCAGCTTAAACGCTTGGGGGCTTCACTTGATTGGACCAGAGAAAGGTTCACTATGGACCCGGGTTTTACCTTAGCCGTGCGGAAGGTGTTTGTTGACCTCTACCAGGAAGGTTTGATTTACCGCGATTATTATTTGGTCAACCGCTGTCCTCGCTGCCAGACGGTTCTCTCTGATATCGAGATTGAACATCGGGAAGTGGCGGGAAAACTTTATTATATTCGTTATCCCTTAGCTGAGGCGGAAGGAAGTATTGTTGTGGCCACGACGCGTCCAGAAACCATGCTCGGAGATACGGCGGTGGCGGTTCATCCTGAGGACGAGCGTTATCGGTCCCTTCACGGCCGAAAAGCTATCCTCCCATTAGTTGGCCGACTTTTGCCTATCATTACGGATGAAAGAGTAGAAAAGGATTTTGGGACGGGCGCGGTGAAAGTCACCCCGGCCCACGACCCGGTTGATTTTGAGCTGGGCCGCCGCCATCACTTAGAGCAGGTGGTCGTTATTGATGGCTCAGGTCGGATGACGGAGGCGGCAGGCCCTGATTTTCAGGGACTTGACCGCTTAGCCTGCCGCCAGAAAGTTGTGGAAAGACTGCAGAAAGAAGGTTATTTGGTCAAAATTGAAGATTATCGGCATAACGTCGGGCATTGTTATCGTTGCCAAACAGTGATCGAACCCTATCTTTCCTGGCAGTGGTTTGTGCGGATGAAGCCTTTGGCTGAGCCAGCCATAAAAGTAGTGGAAGAAGGGGAAATTGAATTTATCCCGGCTAACTGGGCTAAGACCTATTTTGACTGGATGTACCGGATTCATGACTGGTGTATTTCCCGGCAACTGTGGTGGGGCCATCGCATCCCAGCCTGGTATTGCCAGGATTGCGGCGCCACCATTGTGAGGCTGGAAGACCCTACCCGCTGCCCTGAATGCGGCCGCCAAAACTTGCGCCAGGATGAGGATATCCTTGATACCTGGTTCAGCTCTGCCCTCTGGCCCTTTGTGACTATGGGCTGGCCCGAGGAGACGCCGGACCTGAAAGTCTTTTATCCCACCGACTTGATGGCCACTGGCTTTGATATCATCTTTTTCTGGGTGGCGCGGATGATTATGATGGGCCTCAAATTTACCGGCCGCATTCCTTTCCGGCAAGTTTTTATTAACGGCTTAGTCCGAGACATGTACCGCCGCAAGATGAGTAAATCCCAGGGAAATATCATCGACCCCCTCAAGATGATTGAAAAATACGGCACCGATGCTTTGCGCTTCACCTTAGCTTCCTTAGCTGTGCCGGGAATGGACATCTCTCTTTCTGAAGAGAGAATGGCTGGGTACCGGGCCTTTGCCAATAAAATTTGGAACGCGGCGCGCTTTGTGTTGATGAACATCCAGGGGCAAGAACTAAGCCTCAAAGAGGAAGAGTTAACCTTAGCCGACCGCTGGATAAGGAGTCGTCTCAGGAAAATAATCCAGGAAATTAACAACGCCTTAGAGCAGTATAAATTCTACGAGGCGGCTGACAAGATTTATCATTTTACCTGGCACGAATTCTGCGATTGGTATTTAGAGCTGAGCAAACCGGCGTTGCGGGAAGGGAGAAACACGACCAGGGCCGTTTTAGCTCAAACTCTCGAGCTCACGCTGCGGCTGCTTCATCCTTTTATGCCTTTTATTACCGAGGAGGTCTACCGACATTTGCCAGGAGCCCAAAAATCAATTGCTCTCGGCCCATTTCCTGTGGCGGAAGCCCTGCCGGCTGACGAAACAGCCGAATCCCTGGTGGCTCTCTTACAAGAGGTGGTAACGGAGATAAGGAGCATCCGTTCTGAGCATCGCCTTCCTCCCTCTCTCAAAATCAACGCCTGGATTCGGGCTGCCGATGAGATGACAGCCGCCAGGTTGACCGAACTTATCCCCTATATAGAATTCTTGTCCGGCCTGAGCAAACTCGAGCTCAAAGCTGGCTTCGCTGCCGGCATTCCCTGTTTAAAGGGAGCTGGCGCTACCTGGGAAGTGGCCATTCCCGCGGCCGGCGTCATTGACCTGGAAGCGGAGAAAGAAAGGTTGCAGAAAGAAATCCGCCAAATAGAAGAAGAGATAGCAAAGCTCCAGAACCGCCTGGATAATAATTCTTTTTTAGAAAAAGCCCCAGCCAAGGTGAGAGAGGAGACAAAGGCTAACCTGCAAGAACTCCAGGCCAAGCGAGACAAACTGTCTAAAAGCCTGGCGGGAATGGACTAAAATTAGCTGGCCATGAATATCGGGGGAAAGATTATGCGTTTTTCTAGTTTGCCCTCGACTAATGACCTGGCTAAGGAACTGGCAGCCCGAGGAGAGCCAGAGGGGACGGTGGTCATAGCCGACGAGCAGACTAAAGGCCGTGGCCGAAAAGGGAGAAGCTGGTATTCAGCCCCCAAGCTCGGCCTTTATGCTTCTGTCATTTTTCGCCCACCCCGCTCGGAGCTTTCTCTGCTTCCGCTTATTTCCGGTTTGGCCGTGCGGGAGTTTATTAGCGCCAACTTCGGCCTGAACCTAAGGTTGAAATGGCCCAATGACCTTATCTGGGAGGGGAAAAAGCTCGGCGGCCTTTTGCTGGAAAGTTGTTTTTCGGGCGCAACGCCTGTTTATGCTATTTTGGGAATCGGCCTGAACGTCGGCCACTCTGCTGATGATTTTCCCCCTGAACTGAAAGAGCAAGCCATTTCCTTACGCTTAGCCTGCGGCCGGGATGTTACTCCTGAGGAACTTCTGCCGCTTCTCTGGCCGAGGCTTAATTTCTGGTACAAGGCTTTTTTGGAAAGAAGAGATGAAATGATCGTCCAGACTTTTGAAGCTAACCATCTTTTTGCTCGGGGCGAGGAGATAAAAGTGGAAGTTGAGGGTCGGGTGATTCAGGGCCGTCTGGCTGGATTTAACCTTGAGGGAGCGCTCTGTCTAATAACTCCCCAGGGCAAAATGTCTTTCACCGCCGGCGAAGTGAGCCTCAAAAAAGCCTGAGGAGGAAAAATGCTTTTAACCATTGATATCGGGAATACAACAATTCAAATAGGCGTTTTCGAGGGAAGCGAGCTGATTCGAACCTGGAAAATTAAAAGCGACCGAGAGCGAACCTGTGACGAATATAGTTTGATCCTCTTTGGCTTTTTTAGAGAAGCAGGTCTCGATACGGCAGCTGTCGACGGCGCTATCATTTCCAGCGTCGTTCCTCCGCTCACCCCCATTTTTCAGAACCTCTGCCAGCATCTTTTTCAAGTTAAACCGTTGCTGCTTGGCCCAGGATTAAAAACCGGGATGCCCATCCTCTATGAAAACCCGGCTGAAGTTGGCGCCGACCGGGTGGCAGGAGCAGTGGCGGCCTTAGAAAAATTTGGCGGTCCGGTGATAGTCGTCGACTTAGGGACAGCCACCACTTTTGATGCCGTCTCGGCGCAAGGGGAATATCTTGGCGGCGCCATTGCTCCGGGAATCAAAATCTCAGCCGAAGCTCTAACCGTTCATACAGCCAAGTTGCCCCGGGTCGAGCTGACTAAACCCCGGCGGGCCATTGGCCGGACGACCGTTGCCAGCATGCACTCAGGAATATACATCGGTTATATCGGGCTCATCACTCATCTGGTGGAAGAGGTCAAGAAAGAGCTTGGCCCTGACGTCAAGGTGGTGGCCACAGGTGGTTTTGCCACCTGGATAGCGCCTGATGTACCCATTATAAATTATATTGAACCAAACCTGGTTCTTGAGGGCTTGAGAATAATTTATGACCGCAACAAAAGTTGAAGAAGAAAAGAGAATAGAAAGAAGTATGGAAGAGGAAAGAGAAAAAAGACATTATTATCAGGCGATTGCCCGCCACTTTTTTCTGGAGAGAGGCGGCCCTTTTTTGCTCTCCGCTCGCGACCTGGAAGTAATAGCTAAATGGGAAGCAATGGGTATTCCGCTCCCCGTTGTCTTAGAAGGCATTGACCGGGCCGTGGAAAAAAGAAAGAAAAGGCGCCGGCCCTTAAAGTTTTTTTCTCTTCTCTGGTGTGACCTGGAGGTCCAAAGGGCCTTTCGTCAGCACCAAGACCGATTGGTCGGGAAGCAAAAAGAATTCCCCTCCCAGGATAAGAGGCTCAGAGTCATAGCGGCCTTGGAAGAATTCTTAAAAGATGTTCCTCCGCCTTGGCATAGTTTAAAGCCGATTATAATTAAGGCCAAGGAAATTTATTGCCAGCGAGATATAAAAAATTTAGCGGCCAGGCTGGAGTTTTTGGAAGAAGAAGTTGACCGGCTTCTTTTAGCCGGAGCCGCGGCTGAGGAAAAGCAAGATATTCTCGCCTGGGTAGAAAAGGAATTCCCCGCCGCCAGTTCAGCTGAAAAAGAAGAACTTCTTCAGACGGCCCTTCTCAAATCTCTCCGAGAAAAATACCGCATCCCTCACCTTTTGACTTGCTATTATTAAATTAAAGAAAAGAGGCTAAGAGTGGAAAAGAAAATCCTGCAGCTTTTCAACCAGGGTAAAACCAAATGGAATCTGAAGACCATGGCTCGCGAGCTCGGTCTTCGCTCTTTTGAAATTAAGTCCTTGCGGCGGAACCTGAAAAAATTGCAGAAACAGGGACTGGTTGAACGGCACAAAGGGGTCTATAGATTAGCGCCGGCTCCTTATGTTATCCGCGGCGAATTTCTGGCTACTCCTTCTGGCTATGGTTTTGTTCGGCCAGAGGCGGGTGGCCCGGATATTTTTATTCCGCCGCGGTCAGTTGGCGGTGCGATGCAGGGAGACGTGGTCGAAGTTTGGCTGCAGGAAGGCCGCGACGGCCGCCTGGAAGGAAAGGTTAGGCGGGTGGTTAAGGCCAAGCCCACTCTCCTCGGGTTTTATGCCGAGCGCCACGGCCAGCCCTTCTTTCTGCCAATGGATGACCCGAGCTACGGAGAAATTCCCCTCGAACGAGGACAAGCGAAAAGTTTAGAAGAAGGTATGGTCATTGAGATTGACCGGCGGACTAATAGATTGGTTAGCGTCTTTGGCCGGCCTGACGACCCGCTCGTAGACACTCAGGTAATCATCAAACGCCATGGCCTTTTAACCGCCTACTCTCCTGAGGCCCTTCAAGAAGCGGAGGCTCTCTCCCCGCGGCTCAATCAAGAAGCCCGGCGAGGCCGGAAAGATTTCCGCCGTTGGAAGATAGTGACTATTGACGGCGAGAAAGCCCAGGATTTTGACGATGCTGTAAGCTTGCAAAAATTAGCTAACGGGAATTATCTCTTGGGAGTGCATATCGCTGATGTCTCTTATTATGTCCAGCCCGGCTCCGGCTTGGAGGCTGAAGCCCTGCGCCGCGGCACCAGCGTTTATTTCCCTGACCTGACGCTCCACATGCTTCCTGAACGCTTGGCCACTGACCTTTGCAGCCTTCGACCAAAGGTAACCAGGTTAACCTTTTCTGCCCTCTTGGAGATTAACCAGAAGGGCGAGATTGTTCGCGCCGAGTTTCATCCTTCTTTGATTAAAACCGTCGAGCGCCTTACTTACACCTCCGTCTATAAGATTTTCCAGGGAGACAAGCAGGAAAGGGAAAGATATGCTTATTTAATCGATGACCTAATGTTGATGAGGGAGTTGGCGGCTTGGCTGAGAGAAAAGAGGGAACAAGCGGGTAGTCTCAATTTTGACCTTCTTGAACCGGAGTTGATTTACCGTGAAGGTAAATTGGCGGAAGTGGCCGCGTTTGAACAGAACGAAGCGCATCATTTGATCGAAGAATTCATGGTTCTGGCTAATGAAGCCGTTGCTACTTACTTTTCTGAGAGAGGTTTGCCCTCAATTTATCGGGTTCACCCGCCTCCTTCGGCCAGTGACCTTGAGGAATTACGCCAGAAAGCCCTCGCTCTCGGGCTTTATTTGCCACGGGGTGAACAAGTGCGGCCGGTGGATTTACAGCGTTTGTTACAGGCGGCGGCTGGCCGTCCCGAAGAAAAAATAATCAACGTCCACGTTTTGCGGTCGCTGCGTTTAGCGGTCTATTCTGAGGAAAATATAGGCCATTACGGGTTAGCTAAAACTAATTATACCCATTTTACTTCGCCCATCCGGCGGTATCCTGACTTGGTCGTTCATCGGTTGCTGAAGGCGGCCTTGGCCGGAGAAGAGGCCTTAGTTGATGATTTAGCTCAGCTGGCCTGGCATTGCTCTACCTGTGAGCGGAAGGCAGAAGCCGCGGAGAGAGATTTAATCGAGTGGCGCATTTTTCGTTTTCTCCAAACTAAAAGAGGTGAGGAATTCAGCGGGTTGGTCGTGGATATTAACCGGGCAGGGTTGGTGGTGGAATTAGAGGATTATTTTGTTCAGGGAGTAGTGGCTTTTTCTGATTTAAGCGGCGACCATGATTGGCGTCGGACCCCTGGCGGCTTAGTCGGCAAAAGGAGTGGCCGCAAAATTCGGCTCGGCGACCGGCTGAGGTTAATTCTGGTGAGCGTTGACCCTATCCTGCGGCGCCTTAATCTTGTCCTTCCTTCTGATTTCTGGGGGAAGAAAAAATGATGACCAGGACTTTGGCGGCCATCGTTAAGAAAGAAGCCAAAGAGCTCGATTGGCCGCAGAGCGTCCAGGTCGTTTTCGGGCGTCAAAAGACTTCGGCCAAGCTCAAAACGGCTGCGGCCGCTACTGACTGGCTAAAACCCAACGAGGCCTTAATTCTGGTTCAACTCCACCGACCACTCGACGTTCATTGGGGCGACAGGTTTAAAGTGTTTTGCCGCCCAGGCGGTCAGGAAGTGACTAACGGTCGAGTTATCGACCCTTCGCCTGAAATCAAGAATAAAGAATTAGTTGTTACCCCACTTCTGCGACTCTTGTCCGGCCAGCGAGAGGCCATGATTTTAGCCCTTTGTCGTCGCCGCGGAGTGAGGGGTGTCCGGGGAAAAGAGATAGTCGAATTCAGCGGCCTGCCGCCCGAAAATCTACTGCCGGCCGCCGAAAAGATGGAGTTAAAGGGGCTGGTCAGAATCCTTGGTTTCCAGCCTCTTTTTATGATTTCGACCGAGAGCCTGACCTGGTTGGCGGCCCAAGTGGAAGCGTTTCTCCGCCGTTTTCACCGTCTCCATCCTGAAGCCGTCGGTGTGGAAGTGGAAAAAATAAAGAAACGCTTTCGCCTGCCTTCTCTTGTCCTGAGCTTGGCCTTGGCCAGGTTAAAAAGGGAAAAGAAGATTATTGCCTATGAGCAGGGTTTAGTGAGCTTGGCTTCCCATGAAATTCCCTTAGGGCCGGAAGAAAAGAAAATCCTGAAGGCTCTGGAAGAAATGTGCTATCGTGGTGAGCTGAGGCGGGTTTCCTTAGAAGAGATTCGCCGCCAGTTCCGCCTTTCCAGCCGGACGCTCGAGAAATTACTTTCCCATCTGATGGTCAAGCGGAGAATTGTCCAGAGTGCCAACGGCTTTTACCTGCATTCCCTCTGGCTGGAAGAAGTCATCAATCGGCTTCGTAACTTAGGGAAAAGAGAATTTTCAGTCAGCGAGTTCAAAGCCCTGACCGGCCTTTCGCGTAAATATGCTATTCCCCTTCTTGAACTGCTGGATGAGATGGGGATAACGCGACGAAAAGGCTCCCTCCGCGAAATTCTCTGAGCTTCCCCTCTATTTCCTTATTTTTGGTTTTTCCTCTTTCTTGGGAGTAAAAACAAGATATTTGGATGCACCTTTTAGCGAATTCACCTCAACCGGGTTTACTACCCATGAGGCTAATTAAAAGAAGACCAATAAGTCAGGAGAGCGATATAGCCCATTGGCTTTTAAATCGCCCTTAAGGCTCCTCATAAAGGGCTCCCGACATGACTTCTTTCGCCTTTAATTCTCCAGGCTTACCCTCACCAAACCGGAAATACCAAATTAATTGAGTCTCTTCCATCTTGTATGAGTTAGGCTCGGAGAAGTTCGGGATGGCCTCGCTCTCACTCAGGTTTTTAACGCCGTTCCCTCTTCGACCTTCTCGGCGCCTGCGGAACTCGCCACCCTGTTCATAGACAAAACCCGGAAGTCCCTCGCCTCCCCTTGGCCTCTCCGTTTGTCCGGTTCAGGCTCAGACATCCTCGGCGCCCAGAGGTTCCCTCGAAGGCCGATTCGGGAAGGCTAAACCTTCCATGGTCGCTTCGGCGCTCCCGAACTTAGCGCTCAAACCAGCCCAGATAAAAGAGAGAGAAATAGGCTCTGTCGCCAAAAGGTTGGTAATTAATGAGAATCAAAGTAGCTTTATTTCCGTTAAAGAAATAGAAATATAAAATCCTAAGCTGGCTATAAATGTATTTGATTCTCTTTGATCTTGTATGAGTTAGGCTCGGAGAAGTTCGGGATGGCCTCGCTCTCACTCAGGTTTTTAACGCCGTTCCCTCTTCGTCCTTCTCGGCGCCTGCGGAACTCGCCTCCCGGTTCATAGACATAGCGCGGAAGTCCCTCGCCCCCCTCTGGCCTCTGCGTTTGTCCGGTTCAGGCTCAGACATCCTCGGCGCCCAGAGGTTCCCTCGAAGGCCGATTCGGGAAGGCTAAACTTTCCATGGTCACTTCGGCCCTCCCGAACTTAGCGGCCAAACCAGCCCATATAAAATGGAAGAGAACTAATAAATATAAACAGGGGAGGACAACGACCCAAGAGAGTTTCTTCTAAAAGTCTGCGCCGAAGGGTTGGCTTCAGGCCTTTTGGCGCCTTTAATGCTCCAGCTTCACCCCCACTAAACCCGGAAGTATCTTTTTTTAGCTTTTTAGCCGGTTTGAAGGCTAAGCCCGGCAGGCCGGAGGAGGTTATTCTGGAATCGATTTCGCCTATAGCCCACTCGATGGGAAAGATTGTTTTTTGACGACCGAACCGGCTTGGAAAGAAAAATTTTTGGCTTGGGGCCTACTTTTTCCCGGCCTCTTTCCCATCTTTCTTCTGCAGAGCTGATTTGAGCTTTTCAGCGAACAAGCTAAAAGCCGGCTTTTCGCTGAGCAGGGGCGGCTTGGTTTCTTCAGCTGGCTTAGGTTGAGCCGCAGTTTCGGCGCCAGCTTCTTCAGCCAGAACTTCTTCCTTAGCCTTGATGGCGATAAGCGCTTCCTGCTCTGATTCTTCGATTTCTATCTTTTCCTCAATCACTTTGCGTTCACTCTTGCGGGCTCGCGGCAGTTTTTCTACTTCTGGCTTAGGCTTCGGTTTCTTAACCGGTTTTTCTTTCGAGGGAACGGGAGGAGCCATCGGCGCTCGCGGATAAGATTCCAATTCGGCTTCATCAGGAGTGATTACTTCCGCGGCTTCAGTCGGCCCTGTTTCGACGGCCATTTCTTGAGGTTGTGGGGAGAGGCCTTCTTCCGGCCTAAGCAAAGCTGACTCGGCCGCCTCCGGCGCAGCTGCCGGCATAAGGATGACCTCGGCGGCGGCCGCAATCGGCTCCCGATAGACAAAAACACCCTTGCCTTTTTCCGAGCTAAAAAACTCGGGGCTGTTCAGCAAGACGGTTTCCACATCTTCGGGGGTAGTGGCTCTGAGGATATCGGCGAGGTGGTAAGCGCGCAAGTAATGAAGCGAGAAGGTCACCTGGCCCTCTCCGAAGTTCTTAAAAATCAGAGTGAGGAGGCCGTGCAGGTCAAGCTCGTCGCGCTGCGAGTAAAAAGTAAAAAGTTTGTTTAGAGTTTCTCTTTCCAGGTAGAGAATTTTATTGGGCGCAGAAAGGGTTGACCATTCTTCGCCCCGGTCATAGAAACGGTCCGCAGCCGGGTCATAGGCCAACTTAATAGCCGCAATCCTCTTTTTGCCCTTTTTAATCCAGAAGTGGAAATGCTCCGGCCCCTTTTTTTCTATGGTGATGCTTGTTCCTTGGGCGATGGCATGTTCTTCAAAATAGGTCTTAAACCCGAGGAAAAAACTCCCTTGGGGGTAAAAGTAGGCCGTAAAGCTTTGCCCTTCTTCAGGGTCAGTAAACAAAAATTCTCGGGAAGCGGCCAACTCTTTTTGGAGGCTGCGGGGTATTTTCACCGCTCCGGATAAAATTTCTCTCCAAGTGAGATAACTCTTGAAGGGAAAGGAATAGGAGAGGCTAAGTTGGGGTCGCTCGGTTACCTGAAGCGGCGGAAGTTTTATCGGCGCGGCAGCTATCGGTAGGCCTTCCAGCCAGGAATTGAGGATATTCTTCAGCTGCCATTTCCCCCATCCTTCAACCGAGACTAAAATAAAGTCTTTCTTGTGCTTTTTATCCAAGAGATAATTAAGGCAAAGGCAATGCAGCTCGAAAAGAGACTGGCCGGGTTCAAGTTGGAAGAAGCGGCTGACTAATTCTTCAGTCGCCGCTGATTTTTTTGTCTCCTGGAGATAATTTTCTATTTCTTTGACTTTGTCTTCGGATATTTCGACTTGATTCGCCACCAATTGCCAGCGGTCATTCCAGGAGAAAAACTTGGGCGATTTAACCAGGGCCGTCCGCAAATTACGGCTGATTGTCTTGAGGTCGCGCTCAGTTATCGGCAGGGTAGTCTGGCGAGGGTCTTCATAAGGGCTGATCCGTTCGGGCAGTTTACCCAGGCCGTCGGTGTTCGAGGGTAAGAGCACAGGCGCATTTTTCTTCTTCATGTAATCAATGTATTTTCGGAAAGGGCCCCCGCCGGTGTAGTCAACCTCTAAGATCTCGCAATTATAATTGGGGTAATAAGTCTTTTTGATGACTTTAAGGACGACTGCTCCCTGAAAATACTCCGTCTGTTTGCTGCCCGTAGTTAAGGGTTCATCATATTCTTTATAAATAAGGTCGCCCACTTCATAGCGGCAGGCAGGGTCATACTTGAGGACCGCCTGCTCTCTCTGGTCAGCGGTTTTTAGGAAAGCCAGCCTCTCCGTCAGTTCAGCTATGGAGAAAGGCTTTTTTTCTCGCTCGAGTTCCTTCTCTAAGAAGAGAAGGTCTGAGTCCTGGACTTCAGTGGTAAAGCCTTGATTAGCCATATTAATCTTTCTTCTTTCCCATTAATAATAGCATAATCGCCTTCTGCACATGAAGCCTGTTTTCCGCCTGGTCATAAACGACTGATTGGGCCGAATCAATGACCACGTCGCTGACCTCTTCCCCGCGATGCGCCGGTAAACAATGCATAAAAAGCGCGTCTTTTTTAGCCTGAGCCATTAATTTACTATTAACCTGGTAAGGGGCGAAGATTTTTTTCCTTAACTCCCTCTCACTTTCTTGACCCATCGAGGCCCAAACATCCGTGTAAACGGCATCTGCTTCCTTAACAGCTTCTTCCGGATTGTTGGTCAGAAGAAGCGAGAATCCGGTTTCCCGGCCATCCTCTTGAGCCTTAGAGACGACCTCCGGCTTGGGCTCGTAGCCAGGGGGAGTAGCTACGGCTATGGACATTCCCGCTTTGGCCGCCGCAAACATCAGGCTATGACAAACGTTATTGCCGTCGCCCACGTAGGCCAGCTTGAGCTTAGCCAGGTCGCCTTTTTTTTCTTTTAAAGTGAAGATATCAGCCATCGCCTGACAGGGATGGAGTAAATCCGAAAGGCCGTTAATCACTGGACAGCATGCCGCTTCGGCTAAGTCAAGGATATTCTGGTGGGCAAAAGTCCGAATCATGATTCCATCCACCCAGCGCTCCAGGTTTTTGCCCACGTCGTAGAAAGTCTCGCGGGTCCCCACTTGAATGTCAGCCGGAGCTAAATAAATAGCCTGGCCGCCCAGCTCCAGCATGCCGACTTCGAAACTAACTCGGGTGCGGAGCGACGGTTTCTGGAAAATCATGGCCAGGATTTTGTGCCTGAGGTGATGCCGGAAACGGTGGGGAGAGCGTTTCACCTCCCGGGATAAATCCAAAATCTCGTGAAACTCGTAGAGGCTTAAATCATGAATAGAAATAAAATCCTCGAGCATGGACTTCTCCTTTTTTAGGCCGCCCTAATCCTGGTGCCAGCGCGGTTAATCAGCGCCGCCCGCAGATAATTGGCGGAAGTGATTAAGACTTCCTCGCCGCCGCCCTCGATGTATTCAATGGCGGCTTGGATTTTTGGCCCCATGGAACCAGGCGGAAATTGCCCAGCTTCAAGATAAGCTCGGGCCTCCGCCACGGTCATTACTTCGATGGGCTGCTGGTCAGGTTGACCAAAGTTAAGATAAACCCGGTCGATACTGGTCAGAATAATAAAGAGGTCAGCCTTAATCTCTCGGGCTAAAAGGCTGGCCGCAAAATCTTTATCAATAACCGCCTCGACTCCCTGAAAGAGGCCGTTGCCGTTAATTATAACAGGGATACCGCCGCCGCCAGCCGCAATCACAATGCGGCCAGAGTTAACCAGGTCCCGGATAATCCTCTTGGGCATCACATCGATGGGCCGAGGGGAGGGGACGACTTTACGCCAACCTCGGCCCGCGTCTTCGACCATCGTCCATTTTTTTGACCGCCCTAAGGTTTGAGCTCGATATTTAGTATAGAAAGGACCGACGGGTTTTGTCGGGTTAGAAAAAGCTGGGTCTTCCCGGTCGACGACTACCTGGGTGACCAGGGTGGCCACTTCTTTATCAATCGACGCCCGGCGCAGTTCGTTCACCAGGGCTTTCTCCAGCATAAAACCCATACTGCCTTCGGTCATGGCGTCGCAGACTTCCAGGGTAAAAGGGGGGATCTTATTGACCGCTTCTTCCATCTGGATGAGGAGGTTGCCAACCTGAGGCCCATTGCCGTGGACAACGATGAGCTCATAGCCCTTGCGGACGACCTGAATCATCAGCCGGGCTGCCTTCTGAGCGTTGCGCATCTGCTCTTCCTGCAATCCCCGCTGGTTCTCAGGAAGAATGGCATTGCCACCAAAGGCGATAAGGGCAATCCGCCGCTTCATCAGAACCTCGCCAAAACCTCTTTTAAATTAGGCGAGCCCATTTCTTCCAGCTCATAAATGACATGGAGTATTTTCTTATTGCTCTTGATGACTCGGTTGAGGTCGATGGGCGTGGCGCTGACCACCAAGTCGCAATCCGCTCGGTTAATGGTTTCTTGCAGTTCAGCTATCTGTTCCTGGCCATAACCCATGGCGGGAAGGACGCGGTCTAAATGACGATACTTGGCAAAGGTCTCTTTAATACTGCCAACGGCAAAGGGCCTGGGGTCAATTATCAACGCGGCGCCATGCTGGTTGGCGGCGACAACGCCGGCGCCAAAGGTCATTTCCCCATGAGTAAGCGTGGGACCGTCTTCGATCACTAAAACTCTTTTTCCAGTGATTAGAGAGCCGTCAGGGACGGTAATTTTAGAGTTGGCGCGAATGACCACCGCCTGCGGGTTAACCATCTTAATGTTGTCTAATAAAATGTTTACTTTTTCTATCGGAGCAGTATCCATTTTATTAATCACTAAAACCTGGGCCCGGCGGAGATTAGTTTCTCCCGGATGATAGCGAAGCTCATGGCCAGCGCGGTGCGGGTCCAAAACAACAATCTCTAAGTTAGACCGGTAGAAGGAAAAGTCATTATTCCCTCCATCCCAGAGAATAATATCGGCTTCCTTCTCAGCCTCAGCAAGAATAGCCCCATAATCCACGCCAGCATAAACCACTATTCCTCGCTTGATATGGGGTTCATATTCTTCTCTTTCCTCGATGGTGCATTCATGGCGGTCCATGTCTTCATAGGTGGCGAATCGTTGGACTCGCTGTCGGGCTAAATCACCATAGGGCATCGGATGTCGGATGACCACCACCCGCCGGCCTTTTTCTTTAAGCAGCAGAGCAATCTTCCGGCTGGTCTGGCTCTTGCCTGAGCCTGTGCGGACAGCACAGACTGAGATAACCGGCACTTTGGCCTCGAGCATTGTTTCTTCTGGGCCGAGAAGCGAAAAACTGGCCCCGGCCGCCATGGCGATGGAAGCGCGGTGCATCACATATTCGTGGGAGACGTCGCTATAAGCAAAAATAACTTCCTGCACGTTGTATTTTCGAATGAGTTCAGGCAAAGCCTCTTCGGCATAAATCGGGATGCCTTCAGGGTAAAGAGGCCCGGCCAAGGAGGCAGGATAAACTCGGCCCTCTATATCTGGTATCTGGGTAGCAGTAAAGGCCACTACTTTATACCCCGGGTTGTGGCGGAAGAAAACATTAAAATTATGAAAATCTCGACCTGCAGCTCCCATAATAATTACCTTGCGCATCAAAAAACTTCTCCTTTTTTATTAAACTAAATATAATTTTCCCTTATAGGGAAATAACATAGTATAGTATACCTTGCCCCTGGCTTCAAGGCAGTGGATGGGGTTCATACATCAGCGACAATTTTAACCGGGATTTTTTCAGGTCAACAGCTCTTTTCGTCGATGTCTGAAGTTTACGTTAAAAGTCGTCTGTCGGGCTAAAACCTTAAAATTCTCTTAGGCAAAAAGAGATTGACCTTCGCCCCGGCTGGAAGGATTATAATGAGTCACTAATGTATCTGACCCAGGACAACAGTTGTCAATTATGGAAGCAGCCAAACCTTAGGGCACAGGTTGGGTGGCCTGGAGCCTTCTTTAGCTCCCGCGGCCCCAGAAAGTAAGCTCTACCGGCCCTCTTTCCGATGGGCCGCCGAGTTAATCACCTCTCAAGAGGCTTCCCGACCGCCCCGCCAACCTCGGCGCAGGCGGAACGAAATGAGCCCAACATTACAGGTGTCAGACAGGGGGGCGAAGCCGGCCTTACCAGGAAAGCAGCAGAAGAGAGGCGGCTTGCCTTCCAGAGCCAGAAAAACCAGCAGGCTAAGGAACCCCCTGCTGGCTATGCACCCCCTGATTGCCTTCGCGAGGCCATAGAAGCCAGCTCCGGAGCGAAGCCGCAGGTTTTATTGCCATTCTGCCTTAAAATGGGCTGTTTATTGTCTAAGCGCCCAGCCCCGCCTATTTTCTCCCCTGGGGTGGCCGATTGAGGTAAGCGCTTTTGGAGCTTTTAAGAACCGATAATCTTTGCTGGCCCAAGGATATCCTTAGGTTGTTGCGTTTCCATGAGATTCTCAGCCTAAAAGGCCTTTCTCTTGACTTAAAATTATGCGCCGAATTTAATCTGAGGGTGGCTTCAGGGGAAGTTTGGCCGCCGGCAGCTGATAAAAGGGGAAATTTTGGCTTCTTTTTTTAGCGTCCAGCTACGATTCCTCTTCCGCTTCTTTTTTCCAGGTTTTATCTTTGCGGTCATAGCCCTTTTTCCCTTTTCGGGTGGAATGGGGATGGCTGGGAGGCGGAAGAGGACGCCTAACTTTCAGCCAGGCTGGCTTCTGGCGGCGGTCTATCCGATGCGGCATGAAGACAATCTCCGCTTAAATACTAATAATCTCGGCTTCCGGGCGAGCCGGGTCCAGGAGAACAACGGTGCTCCTGCCAGTCAACCAGCCTCCCGTTTCCCCTGGGTTGATGACTAAGGTCTGGCCAACACGCCGAATTTCCGGACGATGGGTATGGCCGTAAATAATGATATCATAGCGGCCGCTCTGGGCGAGCGATTCGACCTCGTAGTGAAGATGGGTAAGGAGGAAGCGAACCTCATTCTCTGCCCAGATGAGCGGCGCCGGTCTTATTTCGCCATAAACCCGAATCGCCTCTTCCAGCCCGAGCTTTTCGCCGTCGCAGTTGCCAAAAACGGCTTTTACTGGCAGGTCAAGGGAACTTAATTCTCGAGCGGCAAAGGGCGCGACGAAATCGCCGGCATGGATAACCAGACGGCAGTTGGCCTCCTTGAATAGGGAAATAGCCCGCCTTAGAGCCGGAAGATTATCATGGCTATCGGCCATAATGCCTATCATGAGGATTTATTATACTATAATTGTGGGTTTGCCAAGCATATCTTCCTTTCCCGAATATTCGGGTCATTTCCCTTCCGCCTGGCCGAAAAAGCTGGAGGCTTTTTCCTTTTCGGCTGCTTCGGGTCTCCAGCAGCCCTCCGCTTGACAGTTAAGAGGGGAATTCTTTAATATATAAAGGCTAAAATTTTAGGCGCGTAGCTCAGTGGGAGAGCGCTTCCTTGACGCGGAAGAGGTCGTGGGTTCAATCCCCTCCGCGCCTATTAGCGAAGAAGTGAGAGACTGGTCTGAGGTATAGAACGATAAATAGACAAAGAAAACCGAGACGGCTTTCCCGGCAAAATATCTTTCCGTGATTCAAAAAGGGTCTGAAATCAGAGGCATGGTCTCTTCTTTTATGATCCGAAAGGGAAGCGAGTCGAGGGTTAAAGCTTTGGAGGCAGGTTAGGTGGATAAAAGCCAAGAAGAAACTCAGTCTGAAGCCAAGCGGCCGAGTTTAGAAACTTTACGGCACAGTGCGGCCCATCTTTTAGCTCATGCCGTTACTGACCTTTATCCCGAGACTAAATACGGGATCGGGCCAGCCGTGGAAAACGGTTTTTATTACGATTTTTATCGAGAGCAGCCGTTTACTCCCGATGATTTGGCCAAGATTGAAGAGCGAATGCGCGAGTTGGCTTCGGCTGACCTACCGATAGAAAAAATTATTCTCCCGCGGCAAGAAGCGATTGACCTCTTCCGTCGGCGTGGTCAGAGCCTGAAGGTAGAATTAATCGAGGAAAAAGCTGGCTCAGAAGTCACCTGCTACCGTCAAGGTGATTTTATTGATTTTTGTCTTGGACCTCATGTTCCCAGCACCGCCTATTTGAAGAACTTCAAGCTTCTCTCGGTGTCCGGGGCTTACTGGAAAGGTGATGAAAGGGGATTGCAGTTGCAGCGGATTTACGGGACCGCCTTCTTTACGGCCGAAGAGCTGGAAAACTATCTTCGTCTGCTTGAGGAGGCCAAAAAACGAGACCATCGCCGCTTGGGGGTCGAACTGGACCTTTTCAGTTTTCATGAAGACTTGGGAGGCGGCTTAGTCCTCTGGCACCCTCGCGGGGCTATAGTTAGGTGCATTATCGAGAATTTTTGGCGGGAGGAACATCGCCGCGACGATTATGATTTTCTCTACACGCCGCATATTGCTAAACTCGATGTCTGGAGAAGAAGCGGCCACACGGAATTTTACGAAGCCATGTATCCGCCGATTCGGACCGAAGGAGTTGACTACCAGCTTAAGCCGATGAACTGCCCTTTTCATATCATGGTTTATCAGTCCCGCCAGCGCAGTTATCGCGACCTGCCGCTTCGTTATGCTGAGTTAGGGACCGTTTATCGTTTTGAACGCGGGGGGGTGCTTCATGGCTTATTGCGGGTGCGAGGGTTTACCCAGGACGATGCTCATATTTTTTGCCGCCAGGACCAATTAGAAGAGGAAATCCTCGGGGTAATTAATTTAGCTCGCCGCCTTCTTTCTGCCTTTGGGTTTACCAGCTATGATATTTTTCTTTCTACGCGGCCCGATAAATTTGTCGGCCGCCTTGAAGATTGGGAGAAAGCCACGCAGGCTCTCCAACAGGCCTTAGAAAGAGCCCAGTTGCCCTTTGCTATCGATGAGGGCGAAGGAGTTTTTTACGGCCCCAAGATTGATATAAAAATTAAGGATGCTCTCCAGCGCTCCTGGCAATGCACGACAGTTCAATTAGATTTTAACCTGGCCGAGAGGTTTAACCTAACCTATGCCGGCGAAGACGGCGCGGCGCACCGACCTTACCTGATCCATCGAGCTCTTCTCGGTTCTCTGGAGCGGTTTTTTGGGGTCTTGGTTGAACATTATAACGGCAATTTCCCTCTCTGGCTGGCGCCGGTTCAGGTTATCCTCTTGCCGATTGCGGAAAGACATCATGACTATGCCATCGCCCTGAAGAAAGAATTCAAGGCTAAAGGATTGCGGTGCGAGGTCGACTTGAGTCGGGAAAAGATAGGGTATAAAATTCGCGAGGCTGAAACCAAAAAAGTTCCCCTGATGCTCATCCTGGGGGATAAAGAATCAAGCCGGAAGACAGTCTCGCTGCGAGTCCATGGTCAGGGTGATAAGGGAGAGATGGCGGTAGAAGAATTCTTAACCAAAGTCCTTTCCTTGGACCAAAATAAATCCTTAACCATTGAATTTTGAAGGAGGTCAAGCATTTTTCGGAAACCCATTCCTTATCCGGTAAAAAAGGCCAAACCCCACAGGATTAATGAAATGATATTAGCCCGTGAGGTGCGAGTGATTGATGATGAAAAGAAACAGTTGGGCGTGCTGCCCCTTTCAGAAGCCCTAAATTTAGCCCGACAAAAGGGTTTAGATTTGGTGGAAGTAGCGCCCGAAGCCAAGCCGCCAGTATGTCGGATCATGGATTACGGGAAGTTCCTGTATGAACAGCACAAGCGAGCTCATGAAGCCAAGAAACACCAGAAACAATCCCAGCTCAAAGAAATCAAATTTCGGCCTAAAATCAGCGGCCATGATTATCAGTTTAAGTTGAAGCACATCCAGAGGTTTCTCGAAGAGGGCAACAAGGTGAAAATCACGGTTATGCTCCGGGGCCGGGAGAAGGCCCGACCTGAGTTGGGACAGCAGGTCCTTGACCGCCTCTTGACCGATATCGCCGGCTATGGCCGGCAGGACGGAGAGACTAAGCACCACGACTGGGCTTTATCTTTATTAGTCGTCCCGACAGGAAAAACAGGGAAAACAGGAGGACAGGATGCCAAAGCTAAAAACTCACAAGGGAGCTCAGAAGAGGTTCAAAGTAACCGCCAAAAAGAAAATTCTTCGGAGCCGGGCCAATAAGAGTCATTTGCTGACAGGCAAAAGCGCCCGGCGGACCCGTCGTTTGAAGAAAAGAGCCCAAGTAGCCGCCTCAGAGAGGGCTCTGGTTAAGAAAATGCTTCCTTATGCTTTCTAAAGAAAGGAGTCAGCGATGCCGCGTGTCAAGAGAGGACCCAGAAAAAAAGAAAGACGCAAGAAGATATTAAAGTTGGCTAAAGGATATTGGGGAGCTAAAAGTCGCAACTACCGGACGGCAAAAGAAGCGGTGGAGAAATCCCTTCTCTATGCTTACCGTGACCGTCGGAACCGAAAAAGAGATTTTCGCCGCCTTTGGATTATTCGCCTCAAAGCGGCCTCAGAAGCCAACGGGCTTAGCTATAGCCGTTTTATCCATGGGTTGAAAAAACTGGGAGTCGAGCTCGACCGACGGGTATTAGCTGAGTTAGCCGTGCAAAACCCCGCCACCTTTAGCCGAATTGTCGAACGCGTTAAGGAAGCCATTGCCGCTTGAGATGAAGACAATTCAGGAAGAAATCGAGGCCTGCCGTCAGGCGTTTCAGGCGGCCCTGGTAAAAATAAAAGACCAGGTTTCTCTGGAAGAAATCAGAGCTGATTTTTTGGGAAGAAAAAGAGGCCGGTTGACGGCCCTTTTTGAAGCGCTCAAAGACCTGCCACCTGAGGAGAAACCAGTCGTCGGGCGGGAACTTAACGCTCTTAAAACGGAATTCTTGCAGGCCTTGCAAGCGAAAGAAAAGGTTTTTTCCCGAGAGAGAGGGGAAAAAAGAGAAAGCCTGGACCTTACTCTCCCCGGCAAGCAGCGTTCCTTGGGTTCGCCTCATCCGGTTAAGCTTTTTCTGGAAGCGATTGCCAAGATTTTTTTGGCCATGGGTTTTGCGATTGAGGAAGGTCCAGAAATTGAGACTGATTATTACAATTTCGAAGCCCTGAATTTCCCCCCTCACCACCCCGCCCGGGATAGTTGGGATACGCTTTATTTAAGCGAAGGGTGGCTGCTGAGAACCCACACCTCCCCAGTTCAAGTACGCGTTATGGAAAGGCAGCGGCCGCCTATTCGAATTATCGTGCCTGGCCGCGTTTTTCGTCGCGAAGCCATCGACCCGACGCATCTGCCGATGTTTTATCAGGTGGAAGGGCTGCTGGTCGACGAAGGGGTAAGCTTTGCCCACCTTAAGGGAACCTTAGAATATTTTCTCCGGGCTCTTTTCGGCGAAAAAACCAAGGTGCGTTTCCGGCCGAGTTTCTTTCCTTTTACCGAGCCTTCGGCGGAAGTGGACATCGAGTGTACAGTCTGTCAGGGGCGGCGACCATCGTGTTCGGTCTGCGGCGGGTCAGGATGGAAAGAAGTGTTAGGGGCGGGCATGGTTGACCCCCAGGTTTTAAAGAATGTTAACATTGACCCGGAACGCTATTCAGGCTGGGCCTTTGGCCTGGGGATTGAGCGAACAGCCATGCTCTTTTTTGGCATCAACGATATGCGTCATTTTTATGAAAACGACTTACGCTTCCTGAGACAGTTTCGAAGCCAATGAAAATAAGTTATGATTGGCTGAAAGATTTCATCGACCTCCCTTTGTCTCCATCGGAGCTAGTTGACTTGCTCAATCATTTGGGCTTGATGGTGGAGGAGATTGAGGAGAAAGAGGGAGAGGTTATTCTGGAAATAGAGACCTATGCTAACCGGCCTGATACCCTGGGCCACTTAGGGATAGCTCGAGAAGTGGCCGCAGCCTTAAGAATTCAATTGAAGGAGAAGCCTTGGCCGGTCAAAGAAATTCCTGTCCTTACTTCTGGTTTAATCGGCGTGGAAATCTTTGACCCTGACCTTTGTCCCCGCTATTGCGGGGTTGTGGTCCGAGAGGTTAAGGTTGGCCCCTCGCCCGCCTGGCTGAAACGTCGCCTGGAAGCCGTCGGGTTAAGGTCAATCAATAATGTGGTCGATGTAACCAATTATGTCTTAATGGCCACCGGCCAGCCTATTCATGCCTTTGACCTAAGTCGCCTGGCTGGGCCGAGAATTATCGTCCGCCGCGGCCGAAAAGGGGAGAAGCTTCGGATTCTTGGCGGAGTCATTGTCGACCTTCCACCTGAAAGCCTGGTAATCGCCGACGCCGAAAAGCCCGTCGCTTTAGCGGGAATAATCGGGGGCGAAGAATCGGCGGTAACGGAAACCACCTCTGAAGTCTTCATCGAGAGCGCGTGTTTTAATCCGGTCTCAGTCCGGCAGACAAGACAGCGGTTGGGCTTAGACACCGATGCCGCCTATCGTTTTGAGCGCGGGTCTGATATTTCCTACCCGCCGGTGGCGGCTCGTTTAGCCGCTTCCTTGCTCACAGAATTTGGTGGCCAAATGACCCAGGGGATTATCGATATCTATCCCCAGCCTTATCGCCCCAAAGAAATCCTCCTCCGATTGAACCGGGTGGAGGAGCTTCTCGGGGTTAAAATAGAAAGGGATTTTATTAGTTCTCTCCTCCCCTTTCTTGGTTTCGAGACGCAAAGCTGGAACGAGTCCAGCTTTTTAGTTCGCGTTCCCAGCCACCGCGTTGATATTGAAAGGGAAGCTGACCTTATTGAAGAGGTGGCCCGCTTCTATGGTTATGACCGTATTCCTGCTATTCTTCCCCCGCTCAAAGTGCTCGAACGGCCGCCAGAGCGATGGCGGGAACAGGTTGAAAAGCTAAGGCAGACTCTTTTTCATCAAGGCTTCGACGAAGTCCTAAATTTTAGTTTTTCTGACCCCGAAAAAGAAAAGGCTTTTAACACCGGCTTTCAACCTATTAGCCTCAGCAACCCCCTTTCCCAGCGCTATTCACTTTTAAGAACCACTCTCTTGGGCGGGCTTTTGGAAAACATTGCTTATAATCAAAAGCGCGGGGCGGCTGGAGTCAACATTTTCGAGCTGGGCAATATTTACTATTATGATAATAGTTCCCCTACGGAAAAATTTTACTTGGCCCTCGCCGCTAACGGCTGGGTTGATGAACCCGGCTGGGCGGGCCAGGGAGAAAAAGCTGATTTCTTTTATTTAAAGGGGACCTGTGAACTCCTGTTGCGGGAGCTCAGGTATGAACCTTTTTCTTTTCGATTGACTGAGCATGCCTTTTTTGAGTCCCAATCCTGTCTAAGCCTGGAAGTTAAAGGAGATGTAGTGGGCTATTTGGGGAGGGTAAAGCCGGAGCTCCTGGCTTTGTTTGAAGTGGAAGGAGAGGTTTTGGCCGCAGAGATTAACCTGTCACTTCTTCTTTCTAAACAACCCCGTCCATTCGTCTATGTGCCTGTAGCTCGTTTCCCGGCTATCATCCGCGATCTCTCCTTTGTCGTTCCTGATGAGATACCCTATGAGACGATTCGCCAGTCTATCGATAGTCTTAACTTGCCCCATTTAGAAAGCTTTGCCCTTATCGACCGTTTTGCCAGTCCTAAATTGGGAGAAAACGTTGTCAGCATGACCCTGCGCTTTATTTATCGCCATCCCCACCGGACTCTTTTGGCGGAAGAAGCCGACCGCTTAGATAGCCGCGTTATTAGCCATCTCCGCTCTGCTTTCCAGGCGAAATTAAGAGAAGGAGGCGCCAATTGACTTCTGAAATGGAAAGAATTACAATCCTGGAGGGGAAGATTGGACAAATAATAGAATACATTAACCGACTAACTAACGAGAATGAAAAGTTGCGGCAGCAGGTAAAGGAACTGAAAGCCGGTTTAAAAGATTATGAGGAGCAAGCCAAAAAGCTGGCTCGACTCCAGGAAGAAATGGAAAAATACCGGAGCGAGAGGGAAATGTTGAAGGAGAAAGTCGAGGCCCTAATTAATCAAATTGATAAACTTGGCCTTTAATGGACAAAATTATTGAAATCGAAATTTTTCGTCAAAAATATAAAATTCGAATCAAAGGAGATGAGGACGAAAAGTACGTTAGCCTCTTGACTTCTTACGTGGACCAAAAAATGCACGAAGTGGCCGTAAAATCCAAGTCCTCCGATATTCTGAAGATCGCTGTCTTGACCGCCCTGAATATTGCTGACGATTATTTTGTTACCAAGAGGCAATTAGACGAGCTTAATCATGTCCTCTCCCGCTTGGAGAGGGAAATCGGCGAGGTGGAAACTCGGCTTGACGAATATGGAAGGAGCTATGACTCTGTCGATAAAAGTTCATGATTTTTTAAGGGACAATAGGCATTGCCTGGTAATAGATAAGCTGACCCCTAAACACTCTGGGTTAGCGGTGACAGGGGTTTTGTCTATTCCCGTTTAATGTAGTTTCTTGTCGCTTCCGCCCCTCGCCATTTTCTCTCCTTTGGTTCGAAGTTTGAGGAGGTAGAGAAGGTGAACATAGCGTTATTGTTGGGTGGTGGAGCACTTTTTCTTTGGGTTATATCCATAATCTTTTTCCTGGCGAAAAGAAAATCCGGGGTTCGCTATTTTTTATGGGCTCAGAAAGAAGCCGAAGAGAACTTAAAGAAGGCCAAGGAGGAGGCGAACCGAATTATTCGGGAGGCAGAGGAAGAGGTTAAGGAAAAGCAGCAGAACCTCGAGGCGGAGCTGGAGCGTCAAACCAGGGAGAGACGCCGCAAGATCAACGAGCTCGAAAGACGTCTCTTACATAAAGAGGAACAGTTAGAAAGACGGCTGCAAAATTTAGAGCGCCGGGAAAGAGACCTGGCCACCCGAGAAAGGCGGGTTGTCCAGAGGGAAAAAGAAACAGAAATCCAGGAAGAAAAAGTCAACGCCCTGGTCAAGAGAGCCACCGAGGAGCTGGAAAGAATCTCGGGGCTGACCCAAGAAGAAGCCAAAAACCTGTTGCTCAAGCGCCTCGAGGACGAGGCTAAACTGGAATCTGCCCAGCTTCTCCGCCGGTTAGAGGAGGAAACGCGGGAAAAAAGCCAACTCTTGGCGCGGGAGATTATCAGCCAGGCGATTCAGCGTTCCGCGGCCGAACACGTCGTGGAAACCACTGTGTCCGTCGTTGACCTGCCTTCTGAAGATATGAAGGGCCGGATAATTGGCCGCGAGGGTCGGAATATTCGAGCCTTAGAAATGGCGACGGGCGTGGATATCATTGTCGATGATACGCCGGAAGCGGTAATCCTTTCCAGTTTTGACCCGATTCGACGGGAATTGGCCCGGCTGGCCATCCAGAAATTAGTGATTGACGGTCGGATTCATCCCGCCCGAATCGAGGAAGTCGTCGAGCAAGTCAAGGCTGAGCTGGAAGAAAAGATTAAGCAAGAGGGCGAGAGTGTGGCCTTAGAACTAAAAGTTCAAAACCTACATCCAGAATTGATTAAATTGATAGGAAAACTAAAGTATCGGACCAGTTACGGCCAGAATGTCCTGCAGCATTCTAAGGAAGTCGCTTATCTGGCGGCGCTGATGGCCCGGGAGCTGGGGGTGGATGCCGAGGTGGCTCTGCGGGCTGGCCTGCTTCATGATATTGGCAAGGCGGTGGACCGAGAAGTCGAGGGAACGCACACTGAACTTAGCGTCGAGTTAGCTAAAAAATATGGTGAATCAGCGGCGGTGGTTCAGGCGATTGCCTCCCATCACCGGGATATTGATTTCCCTTCCGTCGAGGCGGTTTTAGTCCAGGCAGCAGATACTCTTTCCGCCGCCCGACCCGGAGCCAGAAGGGAACTCTTAGAAACCTATATCCAGAGGCTCCAGAAATTGGAAGAAATTGCTAATTCTTTCGAGGGCGTGAATAAGAGTTTTGCTTTACAAGCCGGCCGGGAAATTAGAATCATCGTCGATAGCCAGAGAATCTCTGATGACCGAGCGCTGCTCATTGCTAAGGAAATAGCTCAAAAGATCAAGGAAGAATTGGATTATCCTGGCCAGATTAAAGTCACGGTGATTCGAGAAACAAGGGCTGTGGAATATGCGCGATAAAATCAGGGTACTTTTTTTGGGCGACATAGTCGGCCGACCGGGCCGCCGCATCCTGAGCCGTCATCTACCTGAGCTCAGAAGGGAGTTGACCCCAGACCTGATTATTGCCAACGCCGAAAATGCGGCCGGTGGAGTCGGTCTAACTCCGGAGGTAGCGCAGGAACTTCTTTCCTTGGTCGATGTCTTAACCTCGGGCAACCATATCTGGGATAAAAAAGAAGGAATTCCTTTTTTGGACACCGAGCCCAGGGTTTTAAGGCCAGCCAATTATCCTCCGGGGAATCCCGGAAAGGGTGATTATTTATTTTCCGTGAGCGATGAGTTAAAAGTGGCCATTCTCAATTTGCAGGGTCGAGTTTTTATGGAAGCAATTGATTGCCCTTTCCGGGTGGCTGATGAAGCCATCGCCAGACTCCGGGAAATTACGCCGCTTATTGTAGTTGATTTTCATGCCGAGGCCACCTCAGAAAAACAAGCTATGGGCTGGTATCTGGATGGCCGGGTCTCGGCGGTGGTCGGCACCCACACCCATGTTCCCACCGCCGACGAACGGATTCTTCCCCAAGGCACGGCTTTCATTACTGATATCGGTATGGTCGGCGCTCAGGATTCAGTTATTGGCATTAAAAAAGACCAAGCTTTGGCCCGTTTTCTCACCGCTCGACCGCAGAGGTTTGAGCCAGCCAAGGAAGGGGCGATTCTTTCCGGGCTTTGGGTTGAGCTCGATAGTCGCACCGGCAAAGCCACAGCCTTGCGAAGGCTACTTATCTCTGGAGAAAAGGAGCAAGATGAGCCATCTCGATAGCCTCGTCCTGCGGGACCGCGTTTATAAAGTCAGTGAGATTACCGAACTCATTAAATTAGAGCTGGAAAATTCCTTTCCCTTTCTCTGGGTTGAGGGGGAAATATCGAACTTCCGTCGTCATACTTCCGGCCACCTTTATTTTACCCTGAAGGACGAAAGGGCGCAGCTGCGGGCGGTGATGTTCAGGTTGGAAGCGCGGCAGGTGGCCTTTGAAATTAAAGATGGACTGAAAGTGATCTGCCGGGGGCGAATAAGCGTTTACGAACCACGTGGGGAATACCAGTTAGTGGTGGAAATTATAGAGCCCAAGGGAAAGGGGGCGCTGCAATTAGCCTTTGAGCAGCTCAAGGAAAAATTAAAGGCCGAAGGACTTTTCGACCCGCAGCGCAAAAAGAAGCTTCCCCTTTTACCCAAAAAAATCGGCGTTGTTACTTCGCCTCGCGGGGCGGCCATAGTGGATATTCTGCGGATTTTAGAGAGGCGCTTTGCCCGGCTGCATGTGGTCATCTATCCAGTTCGAGTTCAGGGAGAAGGCGCGGCGGAAGAGATTGTCGAGGGCATAGAATACCTGAGCCACCAGCCCGATATTGATGTGCTTATCGTGGGCCGCGGAGGTGGTTCGATTGAAGACCTCTGGGCTTTTAATGAAGAGAAGGTGGCCCGAGCTATTTTCCGGTCCCCAATTCCGGTTATTTCGGCTGTCGGCCATGAGGTTGATTTTACCATCGCTGATTTTGTGGCCGACGTCAGGGCCTCTACCCCTTCGGCAGCGGCGGAGCTCGTCATTGAAAAAGAAGCGGCCCTGGTTGAAAGGCTGGTTAGTTTAGAAAAGACCTTGCAAAGAGCCCTGGAATTGGGTTTACAACGCCGCTGGAATGAAGTCCAGCGTTTAGCTGAGAACCGGGTCTTCCAAGGCTTTCGTCTCTGGCTGCGACACCGCAGCCAGCGGGTGGATGAATTGGAAGAGAGAGCCCGAGAAGCCCTCCGGGCTCATATTCGGCGGGTCAGTGAAAATCGACTCCGGGTAGCTCTGCTGGCGGAAAAGCTCCAGGCGGAGATAAAAAGGGGCTTCCAGGCGAGGCGAAGTGCTTGGGAGAAGTTGGCCTCTGAGTTGCACACTCTTAGCCCGTTAAATATATTGGAAAGAGGCTATACGCTTTGTTGGACTGACGGCGGTCGTTTGATTCAGTCCATCGAGGAAGTGAAAGAAAAAGACCGAGTGGTCGTCACTTTCTGGCGAGGGGAATTTGGCTGCCGGGTGACGGAAGTCAACCCCCTAAAGCCGATTGAGTCCCGTGTTTTTAAGGAGAAAACATGAGCGCCATGAATTTTGAAAAAGCTTTGGCTGAATTAGAAAGCATTGTTAACCAGATGGAAAAAGGGGGCCTGAGTCTTAGCGAATCCTTAGCCCTGTTTGAAAAAGGCGTTAAATTGGCGCGGTTTCTGCGGGAAGAACTGGAGAAGGCGGAAAAAAAGGTGGAGATCTTGCTAAAAAATGAAAGGGGAGAGGTTAAGCCCGCGGCCTTTGATTTAGAGGAAGTCACTTCGGCCTTGGGGGAAAAGGAGGAGCCAGAGGAGAAAGGAGAAGGGGGGGAAGAGGAGCCTTTCTGATGACCAGGTCAGTAGAAGAACGTCTCCTCGAGATGAAGCGGAGCGTAGAAAATTATCTGGCAAAGGTTCTTCAGGGTGATGACTCTCGCCTTTATGCCGCGATGCGCTATGCAGCGCTCTCTGAAGGCAAAAGATTTAGGCCCCTCCTTCTTATGGCTTCCGGCCAGAGTTTTGGGGCCAGTCCCGAAATTCTCCTTCCTTTTGCTTGTGCTCTCGAGTTTATCCATAATTATTCGCTCATCCACGACGACCTTCCCTCGATGGATAACGACGACTGGCGACGCGGCCAGCCCTCCTGTCACCGCGCTTTTGGGGAGGATGTAGCCCTTTTAGCCGGCGATAGTTTGCTGACGTTGGCTTTTGAGGTGATGAGTAAGGCACCCGTACCAGAGGAATTGATAGCTAATAAGATTGCCGCCATGGCTGAGGTTAGCCGGCAGGCGGGGCCACGAGGCATGATTGCTGGCCAGTTCTTAGATATCAGCCTCCAGCCCTCTGAGCTGACTGAGGAGCTGATATTTGAGCTTATGCAGAAAAAGACGGGAGCTTTAATCGTGGCGGCGGCCAAAGTGGGCGCTTTATTAGCGGGCGCCTCAGAGGAAGAGGTTAGTTTAATGGAAAGCTTTGGCCAGCGCCTTGGCTTGGCCTTCCAAGTTAGGGATGATATCCTGGATGCGGGCCAGTCGAATTCGCAGTTAATAGAGCGACCTAATTATGCGCAGCTGGTTGGTCTCGATAAAGCCCGGCAATTATTAAAAAGCCTTGTCCAGGAAGCGATTAACCTCCTTCAGAAGGCCAACAGGTTAAGCGGAGAGCTGGAGTATTTAAGCCTTAAATTGCTGGATGTCGCTTGAGGTTATGGAGATGAGTGCGTTGCTTGAGCGTATCAATTCACCCCAGGATTTAAAACAACTTTCGGTCGAAGAACTGGCCCAGCTCTGCCAGGAAATAAGAAATCTTATTCTGGAAGTAGTCAGTCGCAACGGCGGCCATCTGGCCTCTAACTTAGGGGTGGTGGAGCTTTCAGTGGCTCTCCATTATGTTTTTGATTCCCCTAAGGACAAAATTATCTGGGATGTGGGCCATCAATGTTACACCCATAAAATTTTAACCGGCCGCCGTGACCGATTTCGAACTCTGCGCCAGGACTTTGGCCTCTTAGGTTTTCCCAGCCGGGAAGAAAGCGAGCATGATGTCTACAACACGGGTCATGCCTCCACCGCCCTGTCGGCAGCCCTCGGCCTGGCCATTGCTCGCGACCATAACGGCCAGGATTTTCACGTCATCGCCGTGGTCGGCGACGGCAGCCTTACGGGCGGAGTTTCCTGGGAAGCCTTGAATCAAATCGGCCACCTTCGGGAGAAGCTGATTATTGTCCTTAATTTTAATGAAATGTCTATTTCGCCCAACGTGGGGGCTCTCTCTAAGTATCTCTCTTATTTGGTTTCAGGGCAGCATTATTTGCGGATAAAAGACCAGGCTAAATCTTTTTTGAAGAACATTCCGGCCGTTGGCTGGCCGATGATTAAAGCCGGCCGGGCCATGGAAGAAGTGATTAAAAAGACCTTCTTTCCCGGGTTAGTTTTTGAAGAGTTGGGAATTCGTTATATCGGGCCAGTTCAGGGACACAGCCTAAGTTCGCTGGTCGAAGTTTTAGAAGAGGCTAAACAGTATGACGGCCCGGTGCTTATCCATTGCGTCACGAAAAAAGGCCGGGGCTATCTTCCGGCTCAAAATAACCCGGAAAGATTCCATGGGGCCGCTCCCTTTGACCGTCAGTCCGGTGAGCCCTTGAAGAAAACTTCTATTCCTACCTATTCGGAAATTTTTGGCGAGACCATTTGTGAATTGGCTCAGCAGGATAAAAGAATTATTGCTATAACTGCGGCCATGCCTGAAGGAACGGGGCTCAGCCGATTTGCTTCTGAGTTTCCTGACCGCTTTTATGACGTCGGGATTGCTGAGCAGCATGCGGTTAATTTTGCTGCTGGCTTGGTCTTGGGCGGAATGCGACCGGTGGTGGCCATTTATTCGACCTTTTTACAGCGAGCCTATGACCAGGTCTATCATGATGTCTGTCTTCAGGACTTGCCAGTTGTTTTTGTCTTGGACCGAGCGGGAATTGTCTCTGACGACGGGCCAACGCATCAAGGGATAAACGACATTGCCTATCTCAGACACATGCCCAACATTGTGCTGATGGCTCCTAAGGATGAAAACGAACTGAGGAGTATGCTTCACTCTGCCTTCAGTTATTCGCATCCAGTGGCGATTCGTTTTCCTAAGGGGTTAGGAGTAGGCGTCCCCCTCAACGCCGGCCTGCAGTTCATTCCATTGGGCCAGAGTGAACTCCTTAAAGAGGGGAGAGACCTTTTTCTCGCCTTAGGTAGCATGGTCTACCCCGCTCTCGAAGCGGCCTGGAAGCTGGAAGAAGCGGGCATTTCCTTGGCCGTGGTGAACGCTCGCTTTGCCAAGCCGCTGGATGAGGAGATGATCCTCCGGTTTGCCCGCGAAGGTCGAGTTATTATTACTGCTGAGGAGGGTGTTCTTGCCGGTGGTTTTGGGAGCGCGGTGCGCGAACTCGTCGACCGCCGACAAGTCTTTAATCTGCGGCTCTTAAGCTTGGGACTTCCTCTTGAGATTTATCCACTTGGTAAATCCCAGACGATAAAAAAACTTTACGGTCTTGATGTCGAAGGCTTGATCAGGCAGATAAAAGAATTTTATCGTCTGGAAACGAAAAGGGAGCCGTTAAAAGCGTAATCGAGTCATGGGAGCAAAGAAGGTCCGGGCCGACCTTCTGCTGGTGGCAGGCGGCTTAGCTCCAAACAGGGCTAAGGCCAGGGCAATGATCATGGCCGGGATGGTGAGGACGGCAACGGCCAAAGTAATGAAACCAGGTCAATTGTTGCCTGCCTCGACGGAGCTATTAGTGGCCAAGCCGCTGCCTTTTGTTGGGCGCGGCGGTCTTAAACTTGAGGCTGCCTTGGATGCTTTCCAAGTGGAAGTTAAAGACAAAGTGGTCGCTGATATCGGCTGTTCCACGGGTGGGTTTACCGATTGTCTTCTTCAGAGGGGAGCAAGAAAAGTCTATGCCGTGGATGTTACCATTAATCAGTTAGCTGCTAAGTTAAGGTCCGACAGCCGGGTTATTTTGTTGGAAAAAAACGCTCGCTATCTGGTCCCAGAAGATTTCGCGGAAATTCCTTGGCTTATTACCATGGATGTCTCTTTTATCTCCGTCCTGAAGATTTTGCCTGCCTTAAAGAGTATCTTGAAAGATGAAGGCGCGTTGATTGTTCTTCTTAAACCCCAATTTGAAGCGGGGCGAGGCCAGGTGGAAAAGAAAGGAGTGATTCGTTCTCCTGAGCGCCAGAAGGACATTCTCATTCACGTATTAAATAGGGCTCAGGCCCTGGGTTTTGTGGCTCAGGCACTTTTGGCCAGCCCCATCTTAGGGCAAAAGGGTAATCGCGAATTCTTTGTGTTCTGGCGCCTGGGAAAAGAGCCCCTGCCAGAAACAGCTTTAACGGCTATGGTTTCGGAGGTCGTCTATGGCGAAAAAGGTGGAGCGAGTAGGGGTAGTCATTAAACCGCACGCCCCTCAGGTGGAGCGGGTGGTGGCTGAACTCAAGGCCTGGTTAGAAGAGCGAGGTATTGCTTGTATCCTGGAAGAAGCTGCTGCTTTAAAGCTTCATTGCGAGCCAGGCCTGGCTCGAGAAATTTTGCCTACTTGCGTGGATTTAGTGGTGGTTTTGGGCGGTGACGGTACTCTTCTGAGCATAGCCCATGTGGCGGCTCAGGCTGGAGTCCCGGTAATTGGCGTCAATATGGGACGGCTGGGTTTTCTCACCGAAGTCCCTCTTGAAGAGATGTGGCTTACCTTAGAAGCCTACCTCGCGGGTCGGGAAGATATCATCAGCTCTCGCTGGCTGCTTGAGACGCAATGTCAGGGCAAAACCTATTATTGTCTCAACGACGCCGTGATTAATAAAGGCGCTGTAGCCAGGATGATTCAGATGGCCCTCTGGATTGACCACAAGGAGATTGCTGGTCTTAAGGCGGACGGGCTGATTGTCTCTACCCCCACAGGTTCGACCGCCTACTCTCTTTCTGCCGGCGGGCCGATTATCCAGCCCTACATTCCAGCGATTATCTTGGCGCCTATCTGTCCCCATACCTTAACTTTTAGACCGATGGTTATTTCTTCTGATTCTGAAGTCAGGGTCCAGCTCCTTACCGGCGGTGAGGAGGTTTATCTGTCCTTAGATGGTCAAAGAGGCGTTTTGCTGATGAAAGGCGATGTCGTTGTGGCCAGGAGGGCCTCCATTGAACTCAGTTTAATCTCTTCACCGAAGCGGAATTTTTTCGACCTGCTTCAAGATAAATTGGGTTGGGGTGCTTTGCCCCGTCTTGAGGAGCAATAGCCCTTCCTTTCTGTCATCGTCTTCCCTGTGGATATAAAAAAGTGGGGGAAGTGGAGTTCAGTTTATTTTCCGTCGTCAGGCGCGAATTCAGCTCTGAGCGAGCCCGCTTATTTTAATTTTTCTTCCTCGACAAAGCGGCGGTAAGGCGAAAGATAAGCGAGAATTTCTTGGTCTTCGGTGGTCACTTTTCCCGCGACCATACGCGCCAAAAGCTCAGCCACTCCAGGGCCAAGCATAAATCCCTGACCACACATCCCGACGGCTAAAAGAAAGCCTGGCACTTCTTTAGCCCAGCCGACAATCGGAAAACCATCCGGGGTCATGGGATAAAGCCCGCGCCAGGTTCTGCGGACACGGATATACTTAAGCCGAGGCATCAGGTCAATCATCCTCCTGGCGACCATCGGTAAAAAGTCGCTGGTTTCTCTTTCATCAAAGCCCCAGATGTTGGGATTGGGGGTTATACAAAAGATTACTTGGCCCGTGGCATGCTGATAAAAATAATAGTTGGCCGAGCCTGCCACTGGCCTTAAATCGACCACCATCGGGTCAAAAAACCTTTTCACCGGCTCGCTAACCGCGGCCTCGTGGGAGTCGGGCTTCACGGGGATTTCCATTCCGAGGAGGCGGGCGACTTCGGCGGCCCAGGCTCCAGCCGCGTTAATCACCACTTCCGCCCCATAACTTGCTTGATCCGTAACCACTCCCTTTATGCGGCCGCCGCCAACGATTAGCGAGATGACTTTTTCTCGAAAGCGAAATTCGGCCCCGAACTTTTTCGCCTGCCGGTAGAAAGCTTCGACGGCTAAAAGGGGCGAAGCGTGGCCATCTTCGGGAGAAAAGGTCCCCCCCCGCAGTCCTCGTGGGTTGATGTCAGGAATCAGTTTTCGCAGCTCATCGGGTCCTAACCAATCAATTTTTAAGCCATGCTTTTTTTGGAGGGGCAGCATTTCTTTTAAAGTTTTTTCTTCGGCCTCGCGGTAGGCGACAAAACAATAACCACCTTGATACCACTCAATCTCATCGCCGTAGGTTTCTTTCCAAGTGGAAAATATTTTCAGGCTGCGGCGGCAGAGTTTAATTTTAGCCGGGTCAGAATGGGTGGCTCTAAGTCCACCGATGGCTCTTTTGTTTGAGCTCTGTCCAGGACTGGGGTTCCGGTCAATAACCAGCACTTTATATCCCTGTTGAGCCAAGTTTAAAGCGGCTGGCGTGCCTACAGAACCAGCGCCGATGATGATGACATCAAAATTATTTGGACTCATCTCAGGCCTCCTCCTTATCTTTTACCCCGGCAAAAATGCCCAAGGGAACTTCGATGAAGAGAGGCCTTTTTGGTTGGTCGACAATTTCATTTTCTGGCACTCCCTCTTCGCGGAAAAGGCGATGAATCAGGGGGGTACAGGTTTTAGCCCCGCAAGGACCCATTCCAGCTCTGGTAATAGTCTTAATTTCATTTATGTCGCGGATGCCTTCCCTAATTAACTGCCGGATTTCCTTGGCTGCCACTCTTTCGCAGCGACAAATAATAGCCTCGTCAGCCACGCTGCCGGCCTCTTCCCTCACTTCAACCGGGTTGATTTCAGGTTGAAGACGCAGGCCGCTTACTTTTTTGGCGATTTCCTTAGGGACTTTGACTTTAACCAGGATTGTTCGGTCATAACCTTTAATTGATTTTACAGCCTGAACTTTTGCCCTTTCTAAAGGCCGGCCTTCGACATCCACCACAGTTACCTCTTGGCCTGGGACGATAATTTCCTTTAAGAACTCAAAGGGGATGGTGACTTCCGGAAATTGGGGGTCATGGCGATAATCAACAAGGGTAATAGCTAAGCCCGGACAGAAGGCAAGGCAGCGCTCACAACCAGTGCAGCCCCGGCCATTCTTTTCTTTATAATAGACCGGAATTTTCCTGATATCGCTCCGGTCAACTTCAATTAATTGACGGGGACAAATGAAAGCGCAAGGGTCGCAGGGAATTTCCTGGAGGCAGTGGATAACCGGAAAAACGCCTTCTTCCTGGGGTGGGAAGAATTCCGGATAAACCCGTCCCGGCTTCGATTTGAGAACATTCATCGTCTCATACCAAGAAGCCGGGATTTCTTCCTGATAGAATCCCAGGTCGCGGGCGACCTCCAGGCCCCGGATTTTTCCGGAAAAAATGGCCGCTGAGGCCTCAGCAATTTCTTCGGCATCGCCAGCGGCATAACTTAGAAAGCCAAATTCCTTGGCTTTGAGATAAAACTCATTGACGGGGTCCAGGCCGACAGCGATGAGGATGGTATCACAGGCAAAGGTTTTTTCCGTGCCCTCCACTGGCCGCAATTTCTCGTCTACTCTTACTATGGTCACAGATTCGACGGCTTCTCGGCCATCCGCCCTCAAAACAGTGTGGGAGGTAAAAATGGGCACGCCGAGGCGAGCTAATTTGTCCTTATGAACTTTGTAGCCTCCGCATTCGGGCATGACCTCGGCCAAGCCCACCACCTGAATTCCAGCCTGGAGAGCGTGGTAACCAGCAATCAGCCCCACGTTGCCTCCGCCGATAATGAATAATTTTTCTGTCGGCCGGACGAGGTCCCGGTTGAGGAGAGTCTGAAAAGCGCCCGCGCCGTAGACACCAGGGAGGGTGTTGCCGGGAAAAGCTAAGGACTTTTCCCGGGCACCGCAGGCCACAAGCAGAGCCCTGGGTTTAACGAGAACGTATTCCTGGCCGTCTTTTAACACACCTACTTTTTGGTCGCTAAAAACAGCCAGAGCCACACTCTGCAACCAGACCTCAACCGAGTTGAACTGGCTTAACTCCTGGGCCAGCTTGGTGGCGATGTCGATTCCCCTTGTTCCAGCAAAGACAGCTTCAGTGGAGCCAAAAAAGCGGTGGGTTTGGAGGACGAGCTTTCCGCCCAACCGATGCTTATCGTCGATGAGCAGGCAATCGACCCCTAATTTCCCCAGCTCGATGGCTGCCGACAGGCCAGCCGGTCCGCCGCCGATAATGAGGACAGAGACAGCTAATTCTTTAACTGGCTGGAAATTTAATTTAGCCTGCGGGTCGACAGGGGGAAGCTCAGGAAGGCCTCGAAGAGGTTTTATTTTCATTTCCGGCTTTATTAGTTCCATACAGGCTTTAACGGGTAAACCGTCAGCCAGGACTAAGCACTGGGCGCACTGGCCGTTAGCACAAAAAATTCCCTGAGGCGCGCCATCCTTATGGTGGAAGCTAAAAATTCTGATACCGTTGGCGAAAAGCGCCGAGGCGATGGTTTCACCTTGCCTGGCCTTTAATTCCTGGTCATTCCAATAAAACTTAAAGGCTGGTTTTTCCTGAATCGAAAGAATGGGATGTTTATAAAGGCGGCTGTCAATCAAAGGAAACTCCTTTAATTAAGCTATGATTGAAAAGGATAAATTTTGAAAAGGATAAATAAGGAAAAAACACTTTTTTTCCCAGTAAAATTAAACGGTTCATTATAACATAACCTAAGGAGCTGAAAAACAAGCCCAAATTTCCTTTTCTGATAGCTTCCGTTATCGTCACCATATCCCTAAACTTAGCCTAAGAATAGGAAGCAACAATTAATATAAAAATGATGAGATAAATGGGTGAAGAGGAAAGCGGCCACCTATTTTTTCGCAGGGCCGTTGGGCATGATTAAACCTTTGAAGGTCGCTTCCTCCAGCTCGCTCTTATCCTCCATCCCAGCTCTAAAAAAGAAAAGAGCCTGTTTGGTCTTTGGGGAGAGGTTCAATTTTGCCAGGAACAAAAGGCCTTGTCCTAACATTTAGTTAGCTCCATCCCTCGAGCTGGGTTTGGTTGACTTTTAAAATAAGGGTCGCTATGATGAAAAATCCTCCCATGAAAAAGAGAATACGGGTCGCCCTGATTACACCCGAGTTTTCTCCTTTGGCCCGCTCAGGAGAGCTGGCCGATGTAGCGGCCTCTTTGCCCCGTTACTTAGTTCAAGCAGGGCTGGAGGTGCTGGTGGTTATGCCTCGTTACCGCCGGCCAGAGATTGACTCACTGCCGCTCGAGCTGATTTTGCCTGAACTCTGGGTTCCGCTGGGCAAAGAGAAAATTCGGGCCTCGGTGTTCAAGACTGAACTGGGCCGATTTCCGCTGTATCTCATTGATAACCCTCGTTTTTTCTATCGACCAGAGATTTATGGTCCCGCTTCGACGGGTTATCTGGATAACGACGCCCGTTTTATCTTTTTCAACCGGGCTGTCTTGGAGTTTTTCCTCCAGGCAAAAATTGAGGTGGATGTGGTCCACTGTCACAACTGGCCCACCGCCCTGGTGCCTGTTTTTCTCCGGACTCATTACGGGGATTGCTCTCGATTAAAAAAAGTGGCCGCGGTTTTCACGGTGCATAATGTGGCTTATCAAGGAGAGTTTCCGGCCGAAAGCCTGGCTCTTACCGGGCTTAATTGGGATTATTTTACCCCGCAAAAATTTTCGCTCAACGGCCGGTTTAATTTTCTGAAAGCCGGCACCATTTTCGCTGATGTTATTAACACGGTCAGCGCTACTTATAAAGCCGATATTGAAAAGGCTGCCGCCCGCCACGAATTGGGGATAATCTTAGACCAGCTGAAAAACAGGTTTTTCAGTATCCGCAGCGGCATAGACTATGAGAGCTGGAATCCAGCCCAAGACCCTTTTTTAGCCGCTCCTTACCAGGCGGAGGATATTGCCGGCAAAAGAATTTGTAAAGAAGATTTAATAAAAGAAACCGGTTTAACTATAAGCCCGGAAACTCCTCTGCTGGGAGTTATCTCTTATTTTTCGCCTCTTAAAGGCATTGATTTGATTCTCCAGAGCTTAGAGGCGCTCTTGCAGCTTAAAGTAGGCCTAATCATCTGCGGCCAGGGAGATGAGAATCTTGTCTCCAAGCTCAAAGCGGCCGCCCAGCGGTACCGCGGCCCATTAGTGGTAAAAACAGAGATTACGGCCTCTCTAATGCACAAAATTTTTGCTGGCAGCGACCTTTTGCTCATTCCGTCGCGAGAAGAGCCCTGTGGCTTGAATCAATTTTATGGCTTTCGTTACGGAACTATTCCCGTCGCCCGGGCTGTGGGAGGCCTGAAAGAAACTATTATTCCCTTTAATCCCCGGACGAGCCAGGGAAATGGCTTCCTTTTCCATTCTTTTAGCCCCCGGGCTTTGGTCGGCGCCGTGCGCCGGGCTCTGGCTTGTTATCAGCAGACTCCTCTCTGGGAGAAACTGGTGGGCTCAGTGATGCGGCAGGATTTTTCTTGGAATGAACCGGGGAAAGAATATATTAACCTGTATCTCAGGGCTCTCGAATTGCGAGGAGGAGGAAAATAAGCATGGCGGGAATAGTTAATCTTTCTGACAGCACTTTTGAAGCCGAGGTGCTCCAGGCAGACAAATTAGTCTTGGTGGATTTCTGGGCGCCTTGGTGTGCTCCCTGTTTGGCCATGATGCCGGTAATAGAAGCGGTGGCGGAAAGTTATGGCGATAAAATTAAAGTGGGGAAAATTAACGTGGATGAAAATCCGGCCACACCGATGAAATACGGGATTCGGGCTGTGCCTACTTTGATTTTTTTCTCCCAGGGTAAGGTGGAGGAAACTTTGATTGGCCTTCAACCCAAAGAAAAAATCATCGAAGTAATTACGAGGTTAGTTTGAGAGGTCCTTACGACGTTATCATCGTCGGGGCCGGGCCAGCCGGCTTGGCCGCAGCCATCTATACTGGCCGGGCCAGGTTACAGACGCTTGTCCTGGAAAAGGCCATCCCCGGCGGACAAATCCTGCTTACTGACTGGATTGAAAACTATCCTGGTTTTCCAGAAGGAATTGCTCCTTTTCAGCTCATGGACAATTTTAAGAAGCAAGCTTTACGTTTCGGGGCCGTGATTGAGACCGACGAGGTTCGCTCTCTGGGAAAAGAAGCCACGGGTTGGCTGGTTCATGGTCTTCGGGAGACCTATTTAGCTCGGGCCGTAATTATCGCCACTGGCTCTGCCTATCGCCGCTTGGGCTTAGCTCAGGAAGAAAAGCTGACTGGTCGGGGTGTCTCCTACTGTGCCACCTGCGACGGAGCTTTTTTCCGAGACAAGGTGGTGGCGGTTGTGGGCGGAGGTGATAATGCTCTGTCTGAGGCTATTTTCTTAACGAAATTTTGCCGGCTGGTTTATATTATCCATCGCCGCCATGAATTCCGGGCAGTGAAGATTTTGCAAGAAAGAGTTCAGGCCAACGAGAAAATCAAGATTATCTGGGACACCGTAATCGAAGATATCCTCGGCGAGACAGCCGTCCAAGGGCTGAAGTTGGTAAACGTCCTTTCCGGCGAGAAATCGCTTTTAGAAGTGGACGGAGTTTTTATTTCCGTGGGGATGGACCCCCAGGCAGGCTTCCTCCGTGGCCTGGTGGAGATGAACGAGTGGGGTCAGCTTAAAGTAAATTCTAATATGGCTACCTCGCAACCTGGACTTTTTGCTTGCGGCGATGTCGTTGACGCCTGCCCCCGTCAGGTGGCTACAGCCGTGGGGACTGGCGTGGCCGCGGCCTTGGCGGTGGATGAATATCTTCGTTCGCTTGCCTGAGAAAAGAAAGCCAGGCTGGTTACTAATTTATTTCCTGCTTAATTTTTCCTCTAAGGCCTGCACCCGGTCGCGCAGTTTTCTAATTTCTTTAAAGGTCTCTGCCAGTTGCGTTAGCAACACACAAACCTTGCGCCATTCTTTGATATCCACTGTCGGAATGCCGGCTACCATAGAGCCAGAAGGGATATCCCGCATTACGCCTGATTTAGCGGCGATAAGAACTTGGTCGCCGATTTCTACATGGTCGGAAACACCCACCTGACCTCCCATGATGACGCGTTGACCGATTTTAGTGCTCCCGGCAATTCCCACCTGGCCAGCTAAGATGGAGTCAGGGCCAATTTGGACGTTGTGGGCGACCTGAACCAAATTGTCGATCTTAGTCCCCCGTCCAATCCTGGTTTCACCCAAGGCCGCCCGGTCAATGGTCGTGTTGGCGCCGATTTCCACGTCGTCTTCGATAATCACCCGCCCGACCTGAGGAATTTTGCGCTGCCGGCCGTCACTCATCTGGATATAGCCAAAACCATCCGCGCCGACCACTACCCCGTTATGGATGATGACCCGATGGCCAATTTTTGTTTTTTCCCGGATAGAAACATGGGAATGAATGACGCATTCTTCGCCAATTTCTACCTCGGGATAAATAACCACCAAGGGATAAATAATAGTCCTGGAGCCGATAACTACGTTCTCTCCAATCACACAACCGGGCCCAATCGTGACCTCTGCTCCCAGTGAAGCAGTCGGAGAGACCAAGGCGTCGGGGTCAATTCCAGGCTTAGGTTTCTTAGCCGGGTGTAAAAGCTCAACAGCCTCAATAAAGCTGAGCTGAGGATGGGCAGAACGAAGGACATTCTTGCCTTGGGCCGGAATATCGGGAGCTAAGATTAGGGCTGAAGCGCGGGTCTGGCCGAGAAGCTGACGATAGCGCGGATGGGAGAGAAAACTTAGGTCGCCTTCTTCGGCCTGCTCCAAGCTGGCGACACCTTTTATTTCCACCTCGCCGTCGCCTTCAAGCTGGCAGCGGAGAAAGGTGGCCAGGTCTTTGAGTTTCATCTTAGGCCTTCTTCGGTCGCAAAAGAATTTTTTCCTTGTGCCTCTCATTGAGGACTGCGGCCAGTTCCGCCCCCCAGAGAAGGAAGACTAAGGAGAAGGAGATCCACAGGAGAAAAAAGATGATCGAGGCTAAGGTTCCCTGAAGGAGTTTCGACAAAACTATGCCGATGGCCGAGAAATGGACGACGTAAAAAGCAAAAACTCTTTTAAAGGCCTCCCAGAAGACAGAGGTAATGCTGGCGGCGATAGCCGCTGGGATGGTATGAACTTTAATCTCTGGAATGAATTTATAAATTGAGAATAAGACCAGGAAAGTTAGGATAAAGGGGATTAAATATTGAATAAGAAAATTATCAATAAAGGCGAGCCAGCGGGGATTAAGGTGGTTGGCAACGAATTCAGAGGTCCCGATGAGGCGGTGCAGGGCGGTCCAGATGGCGGTGATCGCCAGAGAGACCAAAAGGATTAACCCTAAGGTGAACATGATAATGTATTCCATGAGGCGGTTGTAAAAAAAGGATTTCTGATAGTGGACTTTGAAAATAACGTTAATGGCCGCAATCAGGTTCGAAAAAAGAAGACTGGCGGCCACAAAGGAGCCGCCCAAACCGAGCCAGCCTAAGCTGCCGATATTCTGGGAGACGGACGCCAGCTTCTTGAAAAAGGATGGGTCGAGGTGAGCGAAAAACTCGTCAGAAAAAAGGTTGAGACTGCGGATGGCGAGTTCCGAGGTCCCCAGAATTTTAGCACTGAGGTAGACGAAAAGAGCGACCAGGGGTACGCTACAAAGAAAGGCGAAATAGGAAATAACTATCGAATAAGTCCAGCATTTATCTTTGTTGAACCTGGAGATAGAAGTCTTGATAATGAACCAGACCGCCAGAAACCTTTCCTTCACCTCGGTCGGCTCTTTTTTATCTGAGATTTCTTAGCCTCAGATATATTTGCCCCACTGAACCATCAAGATAATGATGGTGATAAGTAGAGCATAAATGACCAGAGTTTCAATGAGCACCAGACCGAAAATTAACAAGAAACGAATGTGCGGTGCTGAGCCCGGGTTGCGGGAGATGCCCTCGCAGGCGCTCGAGATGGCCTTAGCCTGGCAGAAAGCACCGGCGGCCGCAGCCAAGGTAATAATCGCTCCGCCCACAATGATGGAAAGACGAAAGAGAGAGGCTTTAACCGGGTCCAAGGTGTTCTCGGCGGCTAAGCCGGGAGCGCTAAAAAGAAAAAGGGTGGAAGCCGAAAAAATTAACCAACGAAGCGATAGTTTCATAGATTCACTCCTTTCCATGGGCTTCTTCTTCATGGGTGACCGCTCCTGCTAAATAAATGCAGGTAAGCAGGACAAAGACAAAAGCCTGAATTGTCGCCGTAAAAATCGAGATGGCCATAAACGGCAGGGGGAGGACAAAGGGAATGATGGAAGCAATGACCACAATTAGCAGCTCTTCGGCAAAGATATTCCCAAAAAGTCGGATAGAAAGAGAAATGGGCCGGGAAAAATGGCTGATAATTTCGATAGGCAGAAGGAGAGGGGCCAAAAGGGGAATGGGGCCAGTAAAGTGTTTCAGATACTTGAGAACTCCTTGGGAGCGCATTCCCTGCCAATGATAGTAGATAAAAACAGTCAAAGCACAGGCAGCGGTGACGTTGAGTTTGCTGGTCGGTGACATTAAACCAGGAACGAGACCAAGGAGATTTGAGGTAAAGATGAAAAGGCCGATAGTCCCAACCAGCGGGAGGTATTTCTTGCCTTCAGGGCCAATAATGTCGACTAAGAGGCCCTCAAAAAAGTCGATGATAGCTTCGAGCAGCGTTTGTCGGCCGTGAGGGATAATCCTTAGGTGCCGGGAAGCTAAGCCGAGGCCAACAACCAGGAGAACGGAAGCCAAAAAACTCATCAATAAATAGTCCGGAATGGCCGTCTCTGGGTTTATATGCCAACCAAACTTAGCCAGAAGTGAGGCCAAAGGCGGGCCTAAAAGGCGGTTAACGAAGGTAACCAAGAACAGACTATGCTCTAAGCCTTCCATGCTTTCGCTCGGCTGAGGATAAAAACAGCTTCTCCTAAGATTACTATTATTATCGCCGCAAAGCCAGCGATAAAGGCTAAGGCCCGACGCGAAAAGAAATAAATTATAATCAAAAAAATCAGCCCAATCAACCCGAGGCGCAGAAATTGCCACCCGAGGAGGGACCGGAGGCGGTGGCCTCGAGGAGCCTCCAGATGTCTTTCCAGGGAGCGTCTTAGCCAGAAAAAACTAAGGGCTGAAATAAGCCCTCCAGAAAGACAAAGGAGCCCAGAAGGGAAATCAAAAACAAGGCCAATGGCCACAGCCATTAAGGCTCCCACGGCCACAATTTCCTGGGGAATCCGGCGCAGAATTTTCGCCTCTACTTCAGAGGATAAAAGCCTCGGTTCCGACTCCATTTTCTTCTCCTTTGCCTCTGGCCAAAATTTGTTGACAGCCGATAGTTATTCCTGTTTACGGCCTTTGATTCTGGTTGAATTCCCCTTGGTATTTTTTTAAACCCCGGTAAAGACTGAGGAGTCCGGAGATGACTCCTAAAACAGTAAAGGTTAGGAGCAGCCAGGGATGGGTTCGGAAGAACTTATCCAAATAATAGCCCATAAATAGGCCCACGGCGATCGAAGAAGGTAAGGTAAGAACCAGCGAACTGATTTCCGCCCAACGCCGGAGCGAAGTTTTTGGGCTCAAAGCCTCACCTCTGGCTTTTCTAATTATAAGGTCTTTGGGCTCTTTCGGGAAGAGGTAGTATGGGTTCAAGACACTAAGAACCCTTTTTTCCAAGTTATTTTGGCGGTCAATCATTCTCCTTGTTGATGGATGTGGCTTTGGACTCAACTCGGCCCCAAGATAAGAACTGATAATTCTTTCAGTGGGAAGAAGATTAATATCGAGCCCTGCGCCAAGGGTTCTAAGGCGCCGTTAATCTACATTAACCTGCTAAGGTAGCAATTTTAGTCATGGGTTTAAGAAGATATTTTGATAAGTTTAATATACTCAGTTTATTCTTTCCCCCGGTAGCAATTATAGTCATGGGGTTGATGAGATATTTTGCCTTAAACATCAGGGTTTTATTGAGCCTTAAAGGCATTTTTAGAATTTAACCGTTTTAGATTTTCTTCTGAAGCTAATCTCCTCAAGAGTTTCTTTTCTTCCCCTAATTATGTTATTTATAAGAAGGGTGAGACTTAATTTGAGGCAGTTAAGGGTTTTCTCCACGGCGGTCATTTTTATCCTGCCCTTTTTACTCCTCGGCTCTCTTTTCGGTAAAGCCTGGGCCGAGGAAAAAAGACCGGCCGCTCCGCTGTGGATGACTCCGCCTTCAGGGGTTACTGCTTATGCTGCCTTCTCCTTAGCTCGTTTGGCTTCGCCCGCTCCATTTTTAATCAGGGATGCTATCAGTCAGGCGCCCTTTTTTTCGTCTCGAAACACAGCCCTTGCCTTCGAGTCGAAGGAAGACTCGGCTGAGGTGAGCCGGAATAACGATGGACAGGAAGAATTTCCGCAAATTCTGGCCCAACGTTACGAGCGAGAGAAAGACCGAATTTTTGCTTCCGGTGAGGTGGAAGTTAGGTATCGCCGGGCGCGGCTTTTGGCGGACCGGGTAGAAGTTAATACGGCTACTAAGGATGTTTTAGCCGAGGGCAATGTGGTTTTGCAATTGCCTGAAGAGACAATTACTGCCGCCCGCCTTTTTCTTAACCTGGAAACCCTCCAGGGAAAATTAGAAGAAGTAAGCGGGATGATTCAGCCGACTCTTTTTTATCAAGCCGCCACAATCGAGCGTCAATCCGAGGCTCTCTATCGCTTTCATCAATCAAGCTTAACTTCCTGTACCCAACCCACGCCTCGCTGGCGCTTTTCTTGTCGGCAGGCTAATTTCAAAAAAGATGATTATATTGAAATGTGGAATGCTGTTTTTACCGTCAAGAAAATTCCCGTTTTTTACCTTCCCTATTTGCGTTATCCGTTAAACAAGGAGCGTTCTACCGGGTTTCTTATGCCTCAGGTCGGCTATAACGGCGTTAAAGGTTTTACCTTTACCCAGAGTTTTTACTGGGCCATAGCCCGCAACCTGGATGCTACTTTTACTCTCGATTATTACTCAGCCCGCGGTCTCGGCGGAGGGATAGAATATCGTTACCTTTTCCGGGCGGGAATTGGCGGCGAGGCGCGCCTCTATGCTTTTTCTTTTAAGAGGGATAAATTAACCGGGCTGAAACCTGAGCCTGCCTACATAATTCGCCTGAATCATAACCAGCCCTTGCCTCTGGGGTTTAGTCTTGTGGCCAACATTGATTATCAAACTTCCTTTGATTTTCTGCGAGAGTTTGATAATAACTTTCGCCGCGCCCTGATTACTAATCGTAATTCGCAAGTTTTCCTTAGCCGCTCCTGGGCACATTATAACTTAAATCTTCGAGCCGCCCGGTTCGATACTTATTTTGCCCAAATCGATAACTCAATTGTTAATAAATACCTGCCCCAGATATCGTTTACTTCCTTCCGAACCCGGTTAAGCCGGAACCTACCGGTTTTTTTCTCTTATTCAGCCAGTTTCCAAGCCTGGGAATATGGCTGGGCATCTGATTATAAGGCAAACCGACAGAAAAAAACGGCGCTGATGGCTTTCTCGCCGACAATAAACTGGCCCTTCACTTCGCTTCCTTGGTTAGTCCTCAATACCTCCTTGGGAACAAACTTAGTTTATTATACGAAGAGCTATGCGCCTAATACCCGGCAGGTTATCGATGAGCCGCTTCTTTTAAAAAACCTTTCCTTTTCCGTGGAAAGCACGGGCCCTATTTTTTACCGCCTCTATGAAGCGGGATTTTTGGGTGGCATCAGGATTAAGCATCTGGTCGAGCCTTGGACTGCCTTCCGTTACGAATCCCCCACCAGTCAAGGAGGAAGGGTCATTACGGCTTCTGGATATTTTGTCCGGGCCTTCCAGCTCAGCTATGGATTAAACAATAGGCTTATCATCAAGCAGGAGGAAATGGCCAGGGAGGTTTTTACCTGGGGGGTCGGCCAGACCTTTTATTTTTCCGCCGAAGAGAGTCCTCTCAGCCCTTTCCGGACCCCTAAAGGCGAAGTGCCTCGTTTCTCGGATATCAGCAGCTACCTTCGTTTTTACCCCTTGCGCCGGGCCAGCTTCGACTTTTCTATGAGTTATAACACCTATTGGCAGAAAATAGATAGCCTGCGGCTGCAAGCGAACCTTAATTCTCCCGCTGACCCCTTTTTCGTCAGTCTCAATTGGTTCAAGAGTCTTAATCCCTGGTATCGTGACGTCCTCTGGGACCGCCATCAGGTGGGCTTGGTAGCCAAGTTGCATTGGCCTCGCTTGCCCTTAGAAGCTTGGAGTGATATCAGCTTTAATTTGGTCGAGCGCCGCCTGCTCTATGCCGGGCTGAGTGGCATTTATCATTATCAATGTCTCGATTTTAAGCTCGACTTCCGGCTGTTTCAGTTCCGGGAGAAGCCAGAGATTCAGTTTAAATTCTCGGTTGGTTTAGGCAATATCGGTAAAACGACTGATTTTCTGGCCGGCCTGGAGTGGTAGACTGAGCTTTTGGTCTGGAGGAGGAGTTGATTTGACAAAAGGGGGAGGGTTCGATTTATATTAGGGCAGTTAAAATTAGCCGTAAACAAGAAATAAAAAATGAAAGGGCTTATTCTTAGCGGCGGTAAGGGAACAAGACTCAGGCCTCTGACCTTTACCCAGGCCAAGCAGCTGGTGCCGGTAGCCAATAAGCCGGTGCTCTTTTATGGGATCGAGGCGCTGGTTAATGCCGGTATTCGGGACATCGGGATTGTGGTCGGCGAGACGAGAAAGGAAATTGAAGAAGCTGTAGGCAGCGGGGAGCGCTGGGGAGAAGGAGTTAAGATCACTTACATTGAGCAGGAAGCTCCCCTGGGCCTGGCCCACGCCGTCCTTATTTCCCAGCCCTTCCTCCAAGAGGAAGAATTTGTCATGTATTTAGGCGACAATATTCTCAAGAGCGGCATTAACTCCTTAGTGCAAGAATTCCGCGAGCGTCGGCCCAACGCCCTCATTCTTTTGACCGAAGTCCCCAACCCCCAGATGTTCGGTGTGGCAGAGCTAAGGGACGGTCGAGTGGTGCGATTGGTGGAAAAGCCGCGTGTACCTCCCAGCAACTTGGCTTTAGTCGGAGTCTATATGTTTGACCACCATATTTTTGAGGCGGCTCGGTCGATAAAACCATCCTGGCGCGGGGAGCTGGAAATTACTGACGCCATCCAGTTCCTGGTGGAAAAGGGGTTAGTGGTGATCCCGCACATGGTTTCAGGCTGGTGGAAGGATACCGGCAAGATTGATGATATCCTCGAAGCCAATCGGCTCATCCTGGAAGATATTGTTGGTCGCCTCGAAGGAACGGTGGACGAGCGTTCGCGGGTCAATGGCCAGGTAATCATTGAAAAAGGGACCAGAGTAATAAACAGCACGATTCGCGGCCCGGCGATTGTCGGTGAAGACTGTGAAATTATTGACTCCTACATTGGCCCGTTCACTTCTATTCAGCACCACTGCCGTCTCGTAGGGACTGAGATTGAACACAGCATCATTCTCGAGGGCAGCGAAATAATCGATATCGGTAGCCGGATTGACGAAAGCCTGATCGGCCGGGAGGTTCGGATCTATAAATGTCCTCCCCGGCCCCAAGTCTATCGTTTTATGGTAGGTGATAAGAGCGAAATCGGGGTTAAATAATTTGGCTCTCTTCAAAATTGGGAGGGTTAAGCAATGAGGCCTCAGGAAGGGTATGGCTCCGGTTCAGGGTTTCCACACCGTTTCCTCTTGGCCTTTCTGCCCGTCCGCGGAACTGACCTCGCTGGTCATAGAGGAAATTGGGGAGCTTTTGGCCCTCTCTTGAGCTCGGGCGTTATCCTGTTTTGGCTTAGAGATTCTTGATGTCAAAAGGTCCCAGCCAAGAGCAACTCAGAAAGACGAAACCCGCCAGCCAAGCTTCAGCCAGGCCGCACTTGTCGCTTACACTCTCCCCTAAAAAAGGAAGAGAACCCATAATTTTATTAGGCTAAGAAACCCCGATAGGAAAAGAATAACCGGAGGGAGGCGATGATTCAAGGGGTTAAGACGAAAAAACTGCGGGTTATCCCTGACGAACGGGGCCGGCTGATGGAAGTCCTGAGAGCGGACGATGAAGTTTTTATTCGTTTCGGCCAGGTTTATATGACCACGACTTATCCGGGAGTGGTTAAGGCCTGGCACAAACACGAGAAACAAACGGACAACATTGCCTGTTTGGCGGGAATGCTCAAATTAGCCCTATATGATGCCCGACCCGATTCGCCTACCTGCGGGGAAATCAACCAGTTTTATTTAGGGGTCCATAATCCGCTGCTCATCCAGATTCCACCCGGTGTCTACCATGGCTGGATGTGCGTGAGTCAGGAAGAGGCAATTGTGGTCAACATTCCTACTGAGCCTTATAATTATGAATCACCCGACGAGCAGCGCCTCGACCCCCACCAGAACGATATTCCCTATGATTGGAAGCGCCGTGATGGCTGAAAGCAGTAGGGGTTTAATTGCTTAATCCAGGGTTGTTTCTTAGTCCTAAGTTCCAAGATATTTCCCTTTTAATTGACTAATTTTATGGGAAGGAGTTTATCAGGAGGTGACAAGAGCTCGATGAGCTTAACGGAAAGAAACCTGGAAGGAAAAACTCTTTTGGTAACTGGCGGGGCGGGGTTTATCGGCAGTAACTTAATCCATTTTCTACTTCGGACCTATGGCGAGATTAAAATCATCAACTTAGATAAATTAACTTATGCCGGGAACTTAGAAAATCTTCAGGATATAGCTTCTGACCGCCGTTATGAATTTGTTAAGGGCGATATTTGTGACCAAGGGCTGGTTCGTCAGGTTATGAGCCGGGTTCAGGGGGTAGTCCATTTAGCGGCGGAAACCCATGTGGACCGCTCTATTCTGGATGCCGGGCAGTTTGTCCTGACCGATGTTTTCGGCACCTTCGTCCTCCTTGACTCCCTCCGTCGTTCGCCTCAGGTGGAATTTTTTCTCCACGTGTCGACGGACGAGGTTTATGGCAGTCGAGAAGAGGGTTTTTTTACCGAGGCTGACCCCTTGAATCCGTCATCTCCCTATGCCGCCTCTAAGGCCGGCGCTGACCGTCTGGCTCATGCCTATCATGTTACGTATGGCTTACCGATAATCATCATCAGGCCCAGCAATAATTATGGTCCCTATCAATACCCGGAGAAATTCATTCCTCTTTTTGTGACCAACGCCCTGGAGAACCAGCCCCTCCCCTTATACGGTCAGGGAACAAATGTCCGCGATTGGTTGCATGTGGAAGACCATTGTCGGGCCATAGACTTAGTCCTCCGCCGCGGCCAGATAGGCGCTGTCTATAATATTGGCGCTAATAATGAAGTTCCTAACATAAAAATAGCCGAGATGATCTGCGATTTTTTGGGCAAGCCCCGGAGTCTCATCCGTTTAGTCCAAGACCGACCAGGTCATGACCGGCGTTACGCCCTTGATTGTCGGCAGATTCGCCAACTCGGCTGGCAGCCCCTGGTGCCTTTTGAGTCTGGCCTGCAAGAAACAATTCAATGGTATGTAAAAAACGAAGGCTGGTGGCGCCGGATCAAAGAAAAAAGCGCCGCTTTTCGGGCCTTTTATGAAGCTTATTATAAAGACCGTGAGAAAGAGAAGGAGGCGTGATGAAAGTCTTAATAACTGGGATTACCGGTTTTGCTGGCAGTCATTTGGCTGAGTATATTCTGAACAACCATCCTGAGGTTGAGGTCTACGGCATTGTTCGCTGGCGCTCTCGGCTCGAAAATATCACTTCTATCCAGGATAGGGTTTATCTTCTCGAGGCCGATTTAAAAGATATTACCTCCCTCCGGTCGGTCCTGGCGCACGCTAAGCCGGATTGGGTCTTTCATTTAGCGGCCCAAAGCTTTGTGCCTACTTCCTGGAAATGCCCGGTCGAGACTTTTGCCACTAATGCCCTTGGCCAGATCAACCTTTTTGAAGCTCTTCTCAGCCTCAAACTTAACCCGAAAATTCACGTGGCCGGCTCGAGCGAGGAATACGGGCAAGTTTATGAAAGCGAAATTCCGATGAAGGAGACCAACCCTCTCCGGCCGCTTTCGCCTTACGCCGTGAGCAAAGTGGCCCAGGACTTGCTGGCTTACCAATATTTTCGCAGCTACGGCCTGCGCACGGTTCGCACCCGCGGGTTCAATCACACCGGTCCTCGCCGCGGGGAAGTCTTTGTTACCTCCACTATGGCTAAGCAACTGGCGGAAATTGAGAAGGGCAAGCGAGAGGCGGTGCTCCGGGTGGGCAACCTCGAGGCGAAACGTGATTTTACTGATGTGCGAGACATGGTCCGGGGTTACTGGTTGGCGCTGGAAAAAGGAGAGGAAGGTGAGGTCTATAACATCGGCTCGGGCCGAGCCTACTCCATCCGGGAGGTTTTGGACATTCTGCTTTCCTTAACCCGAGTCAAGGTCAAAGTTGAGGTTGACCCGGAAAGGCTCCGGCCTTCGGATGTGCCGATTCTCCTGGCGGACGTGACCAAGTTTCGCCGTCTCACCCAATGGGAACCAAAGATACCCTTTGAACAAACTCTTCGCGACCTGCTTAATTACTGGCGAGAGCGGGTTTAATTTAGCCAAGCGGTCATAAATCGAGCTATGTCTTCAGATTAGTTAAGACCCGAGAAAGGATGATGAGCTTAGGGATGATGGAACCAAAAGGGGGAGTTCAAAAAAGCGGCTGTTTTGGCTGCTTCGAGAAACAAAGGCGCGGCGGGAAGCGAAAAAACTTAATTCAAACCATGACCATTGGGCGGTTTTAAGATGGGCAGTGGTCAATAAACCAGGAAGAAAACAAAATGCCTAAGGGCGATATTTTCTCAATCAAAAGCTGAAGGTTAAAAAAGCAGTGACAGAAGAAGTTCTGAAGCCAAAAAGAGTCCTGGTAACCGGAGCTACTGGTTTCGTCGGTCGGCACCTGATGGCTCTCTTAGAAAGCCAGCATTATACTGTTTTTGGCACCTCCTTTCCTGAGCCTCCCTATCCCTGGCAGGAAAATATTCTTTATCTTGATTTAAGGTTGGAAAGAGAAGTTCACGAAGTGCTTAAAGCTCTTCGTCCTGATTGGATTTTTCATTTGGCGGCCATCTCCAACGTTAAACAGTCTTGGGAGAAACGTCGGGAAACGATGGAAACCAACATTATGGGCTTCTTCTTTTTGCTCGAAGCTTGTCGCCGCTTCCAGCCGGCCGCGCGGCTCCTTTTTGTTAGCTCTTCTGACCTCTACGGGAGAGCGCCGGGCAAAGAGGCCAAACTTCCTTTGTCCGAAGAGGAGCCGATAAATCTGGTCAATCCCTATGCTTTCACCAAAGCCTGCGGCGAGTGGCTGAGTCGTTTTTATGTGAGCTGCGAAGGCCTGGACATTGTTTTAGCTCGCTCCTTCCCCCATACCGGTCCCGGCCAAAGTCCTGATTTTGTCTGCTCTGATTGGGCGCGGCAGATTGTTTTAATCGAAGCCGGCCGGGCTGACCCGGTGATCAAGGTGGGCAATATAAATTTAGAAAGAGATTACACGGACGTTCGGGATACTGTGCGCGCTTATTTTCTCTTGATGACTAAGGGTCGCTCCGGCGAGGTATATAATGTCTGTTCAGGCCGGGCTGTCAAACTCCAACAAATCTTAGAGTTTATGCTCCGGCAAGTTTCTTTTCCAGTCAAAATAGAAGTGGACGAGAACCGCCTCCGCAAGTTGGATATCGAAAGATTAGTGGGTGATAATCGTAAAATCAAGCGGGAGACGGGCTGGGAACCGACCATCCCTTTAGAAAAAACGCTTCAAGATTTGCTCGCTTACTGGCGAGAAAAAGAGAAAAGCTGATTCCTTTTCTTAGATGTTCAGCTCGAGCTGCTGCTGGGCTAATTTTCTTTCTTCTTCGATGGCTTGGAGGACTTCGGCAGTGACATCTCCAGTAGGATAGCGGCCGTCAAAGCAAGCACCGCAAAAATGTTTCAGTTTCGGGTTGCCCAGCTGGACAGCTCGTTTTAGGGAGTCGAGAGTCTGGTAAATCACCTTATCGGCCCCGATTTTTCGGGCGATTTCCTCAAAGTCAGCGTTGCGGGCGATAAATTCCGTCCTGGTTTGCATGTCGATGCCGTAAACACAGGGAAAACGAAGCGGTGGAGAATAAGCGGCGAAATAGACCTTTTTTGCCCCGCATTCGCGAACTAACTCGATAATGGCCCGGGAAGTGTTGCCGCGAACAATGCTGTCATCCACCAGCAGGACGTTCTTGCCCTTAAATTCAGAAGCAATCGGGTTGAGCTTCTGGCGGACTGAACTGCGGCGCTGGTCGGTTGACGGCATGATGAAGGTTCGGCCGATATATCTATTCTTCACCAGAGCTTCGCGGTACTTGAGGTTAAGGATGCGGGCAATTTCAATCGCCGCATCCCGGGCAGAATCCGGAACAGGGACGACGACATCAATCTCAAGATTATGCTGGCGAATTTCTTCGGCCAGGAAGCGACCCAGGTTCACCCGAGAATCATAAACATTGACCTGGTCGATAAAAGAGTCGGGCCGGGCAAAATAAACCCATTCAAATAAGCAAGGAGTGTGGGGCGAATGGGCGATTCTTTTGCGGTGCAAGCGGCGCTGCTGGTCGATGAACAAGACCTCGCCGGCGCCAACATCCTGAATATCAGTAAAATTCAGGATGTTCAGGCTGACGCTTTCTGAGGCCACTCCATAGGAGGGAACCAAACCATCCCGTCTTATGCCAAAAACCAAGGGTTTGATGCCATAAGGGTCACGAAAAGCCACTAAGCCTTGTTCGGCAATATAAGCCACGACTGAATAGCTGCCCTTAACTTTTTTGAAGACACCGGCCACCGCTTTATAAACATTATGGGGACGAAGTCTTCTGGCCTTCTGGGCGGCTAATTCTTCGGCGAAAACATTGAGGATTACCTCCACGTCGTTATCGGAATTGAGCAGGCGGTGGTGTTTTTCAAAGAGCTCTTTTTTCAATTCTTGGTAATTAATGACGTTGCCGTTGTGGCCCATGATGATGCCAAATGGAGAGTTGACCTGGAAAGGCTGGGCATCTTCGCTCCGGCCGCCACCGATGGTAGGATAGCGAGTGTGGCCAAGCCCAATCGTTCCTGAAAGCCGCTGAAGATGGTCGGGAGTAAAAATATCGCGTACCAGGCCATTGCCCTTTTTGGTATGGAAACGGCCGTCATAGGTGATAATGCCCGCCGCATCCTGGCCGCGATGCTGGATGGCTAAGAGCCCCTGGTATAGGTCGCGGAAGACTTCCCCATTGCCAATGATGCCGATTACGCCACACATATGACAATGTTATTATATCCTATTTTGGCGCAAAAATCCATCCAACTTCAGGGCCGGTCCATAAGCTTTTGGCCAAAAATCGCGCTTCTTTTTCCCGATTAATTATTCGCCTTAACCTCACTATTTTTTATGGAACTTCCTGGTTTTATAGGGTAAACCTGGAGAATTATGGGCGCCAGAAGGAATGGCGGCAGCCTTTCGATGTGGATTTTTAGAGGAAACTCTCTTGGGTCGCTGTCCCCGCTTGCCTATATTTATTGGTTCTCTTCCATTTTATATAGGCTGGTTTGTGGGCTGAGTTCGGGAGGGCCGAAGCGACCATGGAAGGTTTAGCCTTCCCGAATCGGCCTTCGAGGGAACCTCTTGGCGCCGAGGATGTCTGAGCCTGAACCGGACAAACGGACAGGCCAAAGGGGGCGAGGGACTTCCGGGTTTTGTCTATGAACAGGGTGGCGAGTTCCGCCGGCGCCGAGAAGGCCGAAGAGGGAACGGCGTTAAAAACCTGAGTGAGAGCGAGGCCATCCTGAACATCTCCGAGCCTAACCTATGCAAGATGGAAGAAAATCAATAAATTTGGTATTTCCGGATTTAGTGTGGGTAAACCTGGAGAATTGGGGGCGCCAGAAGGCCTATGAAGAGCCTTTTAATGAGGAGCTTTAGAGCCGTTTAAAAGCCAATGGGCTATATTGCTCTCCTATCTTATGCATCTTTTTTTATTTAGCCTCATGGGCAATAAGCCTGCCTGAGGTGAATTCGCTAAAAGGTGCATCCAAATATCTTGTTTTTATTCTCAAGAAAGTGGAGAGAACCTTTTTATAAAAATTGGCTCGGCGAAATTTGCTTTTAGAAACCAAAGAAAATTGTTTCCAGCCTCCTTGCTTTTATATTTAAGCCGCCTCAGACACGGCGAGAAATTTTAGACACTCCAGGAATTTTCCCCATTTTTGTCGACCAATTAAAAGACGAGCCTTTTATAATTAAATAGCTCCCTATCTTTTTAAATTGAACCTGAACTTGGCAACAGAGAAAAAGTATATCTGGGGTTTAAAGAACGGCTTTAAGCTCCTCGGGAGTTACGGCGGCTGTGCCTATTTTGCCGACCACGATGCCGGCCGCCGCATTCGCTAAGATAGCGGCTTCCTGAATGGTGGCCCCGGCTACGAGAGCCAAGGAAGCCGTAGCAATCACTGTGTCGCCCGCGCCGGTTACATCAAAAACTTCTCGGGCCACAGTGGGTATATGGATTGGCTTCTGGCCCTTTTCAAAAACCGTCATCCCCTGCTCGCCTCTTTTTAAAATGATGTATCGGGTATCTATTAGCGAAAAAATCTCCCGGCCGGCCTCCTCCACCTGCTCATTAGAGTGACATTCATGTCGGACAATCCTTTCCGCCTCGTGGTGATTCGGGGTGATAAGAGTGATGGGAGAAAAAAGCTGGAAGTGTTCTACTTTTGGGTCAACAAAAACCGGGAACCCTTTTTTCTTAGCCAAGGCTAACACGCTCTGGAGAAGAGATTCTTTAATTAGGCCCTTGTTATAATCAGAAATAATCAAGCCGTCAAAGGCGAGCCGCGCCAGGAGGTTAAGGATGGCCTTTTCCAGCGATTCAGGGAGCGGGGCCCTTTTTTCCAAGTCCACACGCACTACCTGCTGGTGATGAGCAATAATCCTGGTCTTGACTGTGGTGGGCCGATTAGGTTCGATAAAAATACCCCGACCGTCGACCGCGTGGGATTTGATCCACCGGCCTGGTTCATCATCCCCGACCACGCCGACGAGGATGGGTTTACTGCCGAGGCTTTCTAAGTTGTAGGCGACGTTACCCGCCCCGCCCAAGCAGGAAGTATCCCGCTTAACCTCGACCACCGGAACCGGGGCTTCAGGTGAAATGCGCGACACTTCTCCCCAGATGTACTTATCAAGCATTAGGTCGCCCAAAACAACCAGCCGGGAGTTCTTAAATTTTTCGATTAGGTTAAAGAGACGTTGCCGACTAAAGTGGACCGGAATCATGATTTACCTGCCGCTAAAAATATGGGGTTGGAGACAACCCAGGGAATTTTCGGGTTGAGCCCTGTCTGGGTTTCAAGATAGACTTCCACGCGGTAGACACCAGGCTCCTGCACTTGATATGTGATTTTCTTTTCAGCCGAAGAGAACAGCCGCTCGCCATTGCGGATGAGGACAGTGGTTGTGGGAACCTGGCCGGGAATTTCAAGATGAAGAAAGAGCGGTGTTTCTGAGTCCATTCCTACCTGACTCCCCATGGGGAACCTTTCTTCACCTCTTTCGGCCCAAAACTTAAAACCAGCGGCTGGCCGGGCGGCGTCCACGGCGTTATAGAAGGCCCCTCGTTTAAGGGCGGTAAAAATAACCTGCCGGGCCTCTGAAAACTCAGCCGGCATACCTTTATCTAAGGGAACCCGAAGATGGAAAAGCGAGAGGAGGGGGCCATAGAAAAGATGGGCATCACAGCTAAAAAAGCCATAAAAAGGCGGCTGCTTTTGGTTAAGGAGGTCCCATTGCTCGAAGGATTTAAAAAAGGGGTCAATCATGCGCAGGACAAACACTCGAGGTTTTAAACCTAAAAGAGGGAAAATGGGTAGAGAAGCCAACCAATTCTTCTTAAACATGGTATCGGCATCCAGGAGCTCAATCCCGGTGAAAAATTGATTATCATCACCCCAGGACCAGGAGGTTTTGGAAAAAGGATGAGCGATTACCGTTAGGCCGCCTTCCTTTTGGACCCAATAGGCCGCCTCTTCGGCTTTGGAGGGCAGGGGAGGAATCGAGTCGGGAAACCCCAGGCCCACCAGGTGACCGCGATTGGTGGAGAGCTCAGAGCCGGCCAAGACAAGCAGGCCGTCACGCCATCCCTGGCTCCTGAGGCACGCATAGTTGGGACGGCCATGGTCAGTGAGGATGATAAAATCAAGGCGGTTTCGCTTAGCGGCTTGCACTACCTCCTCGACACTGCCTCTTCCGTCCGAAAAACGGGTGTGGAGATGGTAAACACCTACGGCTTCTTGGCCACCAGAAGAAAGGTGGCGGTTAGAATTATCCTTGGGAGAGGGAGCGGTGAAAATGATTATGCTTAGATAAGCGCCATAGACCGCTATGGCCGCTAAAAGCACTAAAAGAGTAATCTTTTTTCGGCTGGACTTGGCCGGGATTGAGGGCGGAGAAGCGGGTGGCCTCGAAGGCATTGTCATGCTGTTTCCTTTTTCTTGGCCCAAGCTGGGGCAAAGGGAAGTGTGACCAGGACCAGATAGAACATCACCACTTCCGAGTCGCCGAAATTATACTCAAATAAGCCAGCCGTAAAAAGGGCTAAGACCGCGGCGGCCGCGGCCGCTATCCAGGGTAAGGCGCCGGCTGGCTTTCCTGGCCATTTTTGAATTAAACCCCAGAAGCTCCAGACCATAAAAATTAACCAGACAATCAGGCTTGGTAGCCCTCGTTCTGCCGCTATCTGCAGCAGGTTATTATGAAGATGGACGTTGAGCTTAGCTTCAGCTGAAAGGCCGTATTTTGGGTTTTGAAAAACCAGTTCGACTGTGTCCGGGCCGCAGCCATGCAGCGGAAAATCACCGATAATCCTCAAGCCAGCTCGCAGGTATTCGATTCGCTCCCGGTTGGAGGGGCTGTATAGATTGAGGGTGTTCAGGACTCGCTGTTTTACAGGAAACGGGCTTAGCCAGAAGACGGCGGCGAAAAGAAACGGCACCAGAATAAGAGCGGCGGGCCGCCAGAGGCCAATGAGCAGAACGCAGGCGACACCCAAACCCAACCAGGCGTTACGAGTGAGGGTTAGAAGCAGAAGAAAAAATGAGCCCGCCGCCAAGCCGGCCCAGAGGAAGCGTTTTTTCCCTTGGCCGAATAGGGTTTGGGCCACACCGATAATAATGAACAGCATGAGTAAACCAGCTTCAGTCATGTAGTGGCCCATAAACCCCTTTAGCCTTGGCCCTTGTTGCCAGCCGCCAAAATAAATTATCAGCGAGTAACCCAGGTTTATAGCTCCGGAGATAAGAAGCGGGTAATGAACCAGGTCTGCGGATTGGGGGGACTGGAAAACAGCGAAGCTAATGGGAATCAAAAAATAAATCAGCAGCTCTCGCGAGTCGCGGAGGCTAATCGCCGGGTTAACGGAAAGGAGGCTGGCTAAGAAAGAAAGGAGGGCATAAAGAGTTAGCGGCCAGAAAAAAGAAGGCACTTCAAAACGCCTCTGCCGCCGCCGAAGAAGCCAGAGCCAGAGGCAGAAACTCAGGCCATAAAAAATCTGCGCCAAGGAAATTGAGAGGAGATTGAAGAAAAGGCCGGCAAAGAAGGTCAGCAAAAGAATTTGACTGACTTTATCCTTTTCAGGAAGAAGCTTGGATAAGGACGTCATTGTTAGATATGGCCTCGTAAAAAGATTATCCTAAACTTCTTTGGGGCTGGCCGCAAGTCCGGAGGAGCTCTAAGGAGGTTGCCGCCACCTCCTCCGCCCCAATTTCCCTAATGCAGGGATAATTGGAGTAGGGACAAGTTCTCTGGCGACAGGGGCGACAGGCCAGATTTTTTTCCAGAATGACGGCTTGAGCTTTCCAGGGAGAAAAATGAGCGGGCAGGGTTGGGCCAAAAAGGGCGACTATTGGCCGGCCTAAGGCGGCTGCTAAGTGCATCGGGCCGCTGTCGGGGCCGACAAAGAGGTCGACTCTTTCTAAGGCGGCAATTAATTCCCCTAAGCTGGTTTTACCCACTAAGGAAGGAATCGGTCGGCCGCAAGCTTCGATAATTTCTTTTTCTCTTTTTTTATCCTCCGTTGAGCCGATAAGCAGGGGAAGTATTTGGCTCGAGGTACTGATTTTTTTTAAAAAATTAACGATGTTTTCTTGGCCCCAGTCGCGGAATTGATTACCCGCGCTGATGTGAAGAGCCACAACCAGTTTCGAACCCAGCCCCCATTCTTGCCAGCAAGCCTCGACTATTTTTTTTTCTTCCGGCCGCGGCCCTGCGACCCAGAGGGAAAAATCATTGCCCACGTTAAAGCCAGCGGCCCGAACTAAATTAAGATGGTTGACCACACTGTGGATGGGACCGGCAGGGCTGCTTCTGGCCACCGTCAAGTGGTAAACCCAGGACTTGTACTGGGTGCGGTAACCGACTCTTAACCGGCTGCCGCTACCCAAGGTGAGAAGAGCCGAACGAGGTCCGCCATGGAAATCAATGGCTAAGTCAAAATGGTACTGCCGAAGTATCATTATTAGCCGGCTTAAACCTATCCAGCTCAGCTTGGGAGGGATAGCGATGACTTCTTCTACTAATCCGTTTCCTTGAATCAGCCGTTGATAGGGAGACTCCAGCAGAAAAAAGATTTTTGCTGAAGGTAGCGCCGATTTCAGCGCTCGCAGCGCTGGCGTGGTTAAGATAATATCGCCCAGGCGCCGGGGACGAAGCAGGAGGATTTTTTTTATCTTACTGGGGTCAATCTTTGGTTGGTCTGTCGGGGTCAATCGTGGCCTCATCGATTAACATGACTGGGATATCGTCCCGGATGGGATAAACCCGGTGGCAGGTGCCGCACTTCAACCCGTTTTCGTCAGCCGTCAGTTTAACTGGGGTCTTGCAAACCGGGCAAGCCAGAATTTCGAGGAGATGGGGGTCAATAGCCATGGTCATCTCCTTTAGGAAAAAATCTTCCTCGAATTGAGGCAATTTACTTTATATCAAAAAAAGGGGCCAGAGGCAAAGTCAAATTGGCCAAAGGAACCCCGGCCTTGGAGATTCAAATTGATTAGCCCCGCGTCATCTTTTCCCAAGGGAGCGGGGGCGGCGGGGGGTGCGGTTGAAAAAGCTGAAAAGTCTTGGCTTAACCAGGGCCTCTGGACGGACTCCTGGCCCACCTATAGGGTAGGTCCGAAAGATAGCTGCTGGGCCCCAAAAATAACTTATTACTTTGCCGGTCTCTTCAGTCAGGGGGTTCATTGCAAAAACAGGGCTTATTGGCTATTCTAAAAGCCTCTTATGGCCTTATGTTTTTTTGGTGCCTATGACCCTGCCTATTCCAGAACCGCGATTCTGCGCCGCGGGCTGGCCCTTAACGGCCAGCCGGCCTTAGAGCTGCACCTGCCCGCCAGATTAAAGGCCTGGGCCCGTTATCCTCTGGGCTTTGGTCGAGCGTTAACCTTTAAAAATTTATGGCGCCAGGGCTCAGTTCACCTTTTTGTCCCCTCTTTCGGGCACAAGGATGTGCCCCTGGCTTTTATCTTGACGCGGCTTTTCGGCCGGCGTTTAATATTTGACCCCTTAGCTTCTCGGTATGAGACTAAGATTCTCGATTGGCAGCGACAGCCCCAGCGGTCGCTCGCTGCCTTCTGGAATCACTTTTTAGACCGCTGGTCGCTGCGACTGTCTGACCTTGTCCTGGCCGATACTTCGGCGCATAAAGAATACTACTGCCAAGAGTTTGGCCTGGCCAAAAGCCGCGTGGCGGTGCTTCCGGTCGGGTTTGATGATTCTATCTGGCGTCCCGCGACATTGTCTGTCCCCAAGAATAAACCCTTCACCGTAGTTTTTTTTGGCTCTTTTCTCCCCCTGCATGGGGTAGAACAAGTAGCCAGAGCTGCCGGCCTTCTTTCTCAGGAAAAGCCGCCGATTTATTTTCGATTCATCGGTTCCGGTCAGACCTGGCCGCGCGTGCAAACCTTGCTTCAGGAATCAAAGGCCGAAAGAATATCCTTAGAAGGGTGGCTGGCCGAGCGGGATTTAGCGCTCAAGGTAGCGGCTGAAGCTGACCTCTGTTTAGGGCTTTTTGGCCGAAGCCCAAAGGCCTGGCGAGTTGTGCCTCATAAAATTTTTCAGGCCTTAGCCTTGGGAAAACCTGTCTTGACTTTGGACACTCCAGCCGTTCGCGAATTTTTCCGGCCCCAGGAAGAGATTTATCTCTGCCCTTCCTCCGAACCTGAGGCTATAGCTCAGGCAATAATCGAGCTGCGGCAGGACGAAGCGCTCCGCCGGCGCTTAGCCGAGCAAGGGAGAGATTTGGTCTGGCAGAAATACACTCCTTTAGTTTTAGGTCGAACCTTGCTGGAGTTAGTTAAGAGTTACTTTAATTCAGGAGTCAACCTTTGACCGGCTTGGCGCTCAAAAAAATTAGAGCCGGGTTTTTTAGCGGCGAGATCCAAGCTTCATATGACCATCCCCGGCTGCTTCAGGCCTTAGCCCAGCTTCCTGAGCTAACGAGGAGCGGCGAAGCAGAAATAATTTTAGAGAGCCGGAATAGATTAGTCGCCTTAAATCTTCCTCTTAATGAAGCTGAAGAAAGAGAGGTCGTAGTTAAAGAGTTCAGACCGCGAGGCGTAGCTAAGTTAAGAGAGTTTTTTACCGGGTCTAAGGCTAAGCGTTCTTTCTATGGCGCTTTGATTTTAATTCGCCGCAAAATACCGACTCCTGAGCCCATAGGCTATCTGGAAGGTAACCTACCCGGTCAGGGAAAGGTAGGCTATTATCTATCTTTAAGGTTAAAGGGGGTTGAGGAGATCCGCTTTCTTTGGCGGCGTCGGCCATCAGAGGCGCTCCGGCCGTTGCTTGAACAACTTGCCTCTTTCCTCCGCTCCCTCCACTGGCAAGGCGTCTGGCACCGTGACCTTTCTGACGGCAATATCCTGGTTAAACTCAAGAGCCCCGGCTGTTTTGAATTTTTCCTGCTGGATACCAACCGGCTCCGGTTAAGAAAGAAAGTCGGTCGCTGGCGGGCCGTAAAGAACTTGATTCGCCTGGGTATACCCTTTTCTGAGCAAACCTTTTTTCTCCAAAAATATCTTGGCAGCTCCAGCGTGCCCTTTCCCTTATGGCTATGGTATCGGCTTTCTAAAATTGCTTATACTAATTGGGTGCAAATTAAAAAGAAGCTGCGGCTCAGAACCCTGGCGCGGCGGCTGGGAGGTTAACAAAAATGCAGGAGCTTTTTCGCTGGAATGAACTGGCCGACCAGCCCCATAACATAGCTCCGCGGCGAGAAAGGTTTCGGGCTCACTGGCGACATGCTGGTAGCTATCTTTCCCTTGTGGCCTCCAATCTTAAGTCGGCTTGGCCTGTTTGGCGCCGCTACCGCCGGGTAAGGCGGGAGCTTTATCGTCAGCCAGTGAGAATTAGCCGGGCCATGGGAGTGGCGGTCTCGCCGGTTGATAATAAGGAAGAAGAAATAGTTGCTTTGCTTCGAGAACTCGGCGTTAGTTTAGTCTTGGTAAGGGTTCCTTCTTGGGAGGTAGCTAAGCTCGGCTATTATGAGGCTTTTATCCACCGACTCCGCCGCGAGGGTTGGACTGTTCTCGTCGCCTTGCTTCAGAATCGTTATGATGTCCTTAACCCAGAGAAATGGTTGGCTTTCCTGCAGCTGGCCTGGGAGAGACTCTCGCCCTGGGTTAAGCATTTTGAGCTGGGCCATGCCTGGAACCGGACTAAATGGGGTCTTTGGTCTTTTCGAGAATACCTGAAGATAGCCCGGCCGGCTTTGGGCTTAGCCTCTAAATTCGGAGTTAAACTGGTGGGGCCAGCAGTTATTGATTTCGAATTCCATCTTTATCCCGTCATTTTAAATCAAATTCCCTTGGACATAGTTAGTTCCCTCCTTTACGTTGACCGCACCGGCGCACCCGAGAACGCGCAATGGGGCTGGACGCTGGAGAAAAAGTTAGCCCTTCTGCGGGCGATTATTGATTCTACCCGCTGCCGGGGAAAGGAATGCTGGGTGACGGAGTTTAACTGGCCGCTGGCAGGAATGGGCCCCTACTCACCAGCCCCAGGACGACCCTGCGTTTCTGAAGAAGAGCAGGCTGATTTCTTAGTGCGCTATTTTATCTTAAGCCTCACCAGCGGTGCAGTCAGCCGGGTTTACTGGTGGCAGTTAGCAGCCCGGGGCTATGGTCTGGTTGACCCCTTAGTTAGCCCCTGGCAGAAACGTCCGTCTTTTCGGGCGTTTAAAACCATGGTCCAATTTTTGGAGGGAAGCACTTTCCTCGAGCGTCGATTCCACCCGCGGGCGTGGATTTTTCATTTTGGCCGAGGAAAGGAAAGGTTAACTGTAGCCTGGACAAAACAGGCTTCCTGGGAATATGATTTTTCCTTTCCTGTAAAGCAAGTCTTGGACCGCGACGGGAACGAAATTCCTTTCGCTGGTTCCAAAATAATTCTAACCCCGAGGCCGAAATATGTCTTCAGTGAAGCGAACCCAGTTTGACGCTAATCAGGTGGCCAGTTACGAACGAAAAAGATACCGGGGAATAGACCAGCGACTGGTCCACTGCCGGGAAGAGAAGATTATCCGCCAATTGTTGAGGAAATCTTTCCCCGACGAAAAAGGAGAGCGACTGGGCCTTGACGCTCCCTGCGGTTATGGCCGCTTTTCTCGCCTGCTCTTGGAGCATGGTTTTCGTCTGGTTAGTGCTGACCTCTCTCCGGCCATGGCCGAAAGAGCCCGGAGCAAAGCTCTTAACTCCCATTTTCCTATAGGAATTGTAGTTGATATGATGGCGGGCTTACCTTTTCGTTCGGGTAGTTTTGACCTTATTTTCTGCTTGCGCTTTTTTCATCATCTCCATCGTCCGGAAGAGAGAAAAGCTGTGCTCCGCGAGTTTCATCGTTTGACTAAAGGCCCGGTGATTTTATCTTTTTATCGTCAGCAGTTGCTCCATCGCTGGCAGCGGCGGTTGCGGAGTTGGCTGCGGCCTTCGCCGACACGAATTTCCATGCTGCCGCTGCGGCTTTTCCGGCAGGAAGCGGAAGAGGCAGGCTTTAGGCTTAAAGAGTTGAAGCCACTCTGGCGTGGGCTTCATGGCCAGCAAATCGCGCTTTTAGAAAAAATTTCAGAAATAAAAGATTAAACCAAAGCGAAGGCAGAAGCCGTTAAGGTTTAAGCTGGCCTCGTGGGCCTTTTCGACCCCGGCTTCTTCAGGCCGTCGGCTGCGGATAAAAATTAGGGGGTAGCTTTTTTCTCCGGAAGTTTTTACCTGGAAAGAATAAAGCCTTCCCTCTTCTTCAGCCCTTTCTCCGGAGGGAAGGCGGTGGGTATCTTTGCCCTGCCAGCCGCTAATTTCTTCCAGCCGGCCGCCAGCTTCAGCCAAGATGCTCCATCGGGAGGATAGAGGGAGGGAAAAGACAAACTGGCCTCTTAACCCCAACCCCAGAGCTCTGGCCTGGCCTGACCAATCTTCAGTTTGTTTCTCGTTGGTGAGCTGGTAAAAATAGCGGTATTCGGCAGCTGTCACCTCGGGCCCGATGGCCAAGGCCAAAAAGCGGTTAATTTCCGTGCTGAGAAGGAGGCTCACGGGCACAGCCCTTAGCTTAGACTCGATAATCAGGTTAGAACCGGAGGGAAGGTCGGAAAAAGCGACAGAATTTTTTTGTCCAGCCGTCAGCCCTCCACAGTTCAAAAGAAGCGAAAAATTAGCCCTTAAAGGCAGGCGTAATTCGAGGTTGGCCGAGGCCGCTAAATGGAGAGAGGAAACTTGGCGACTCGGCTCGGCTCTCAGGAGGTCAGACATAAGCCCGGCTAAGCCGGTAGCGCTTTCATTCACCTGACTTAAAGATAACCACTCCAGGCCAGGAGCTAAGCTTAATCCGAAGCCTTTCTTTGTTTGTGGGGAGATAGGTGGCAATTTAGGGGCCGGCGCTGGCTTGGCTGTCGGCTTCTGGGGCGCTTTGGTTTCCACCGGTGGCGGGCTGACCTTCTTTTCTGGCGGCGGCACGGAAGTCGCTGGCTTCTCAGCAGGTTGACTTTCAGCCTCCATCACCGCCACCAAGCTTTCGTGAATATAGCCCGTCCTGGCCGAACCATCTTCATCCCGGAAACTAACCAAATACCACTCACCTTCCTTTTTCAGCCCCTCTAATATCGTGTTCTGAATTACCTGGAGTAGAACCGGACTCCGAATGTCCGGGCTCTGGCGAATATTGGCCAACTCCTCGGTTACCCGGAGCTTAAAAGGGGCGGCTTGAGGGAAAGAAGGGCCATAAAAAAAGAAAATCAAAAGTAAAGAGCCGAAAAGGAAATAGAGTCGACGGCGGCGTGTCATGAGACCTGCTTCTATCATATGAGCCGGCTTTGAGGCTGTCAAGGAATCGCATGAGGGCCATACCTCAGTGACCCTCTGAACCGAGGTCCTTTCTCGTCAAAGGCTCTTTTCGTCCATGTCTGAAGCTTAGGGCACAAGTCGTCCATAGGGCTAAAAACTTAAAATTCTCTTAGGCAAAAAGAGATGAGCCTCCACCCTTACTGGAAGGATTATGATGTGTCGCTAATGTATCTGACCCAGTACAGGAATCTGGGGTTTAAAGGCTTATCCTTAAAATGCGGGACGATTCCGGCGTTTTTTGTCGTGAACATTTAGCCTTTTTTCGTCTAAACGAGCTCTTGTATCAGGGGAGAGATGGCTTATATGAAGCCCCACCTTAGTCCCTTTTTACAGGTTAGAAGGACAATAGGTCATCCCTTAATTTTAGAAGGCTTTTAAGGTAAAGCCGGATAAAAAATAATATTTTCTTTAAGCGAAGAGCCCCTTTAAGAACATCATTCAGGTTAAAAAGGGCGGAAAACGCCATCCTTTTTTGACTAAATAGTTATGGAATAATTGACGGCTGAATTATCCCGGAAAATCAAATATAAAAAATCCACTATATCTTGGTTTTAGAGTAGAGCTTGGATATTACTTGAGGCGGATGACACCTTCGGCGAGCTGGGAGCTGTCAAGCCGCGGCCAGACCCGCGAGTGAATTAACTTCTCCTCCTTAAACACCAGCCGGATCAAGGAATAATGACGAACCGTATAGGCCGTATCCTTGGTGGCAGAAAGCCCCAGGTCGGTTATTTCGCCCGTGGTCGCGGCCGAAGCCCCGATTTCTTTAAGGTAAACCAGAACCTTGTATTTCCCGGGCTCAACAAAAATGGTCTTAATCTCTTCTTCAGAAAACCTGATACCGCGGGGTAAAAGCGCCTTGATTTCTTGAGCCGAAAATTCCTTTATGTTTTCCACTCGCAGCAGCTCAAATTTCCATTCTTTCTCCACCAGAGTAAGTACCTTCCCTTCAGGCTCAGGCTGAAGCGAAAGAAGCTGGGCTTCATAAACCTTAGCCTGCTTTATTTCCGGTGAAGGAAGACAACTCAGGCTCCAAAAGAAGATCAAAATGGACAGAAAAAAAAGAAAAATTAATCTTTTTTCGTCCATGAAAGTTAATTAATGCTGATTGAACGAAGAACCTCAATTGTTTTTTTGACTGCCTCGTCAATGGCCTTTTCCATCCCCTTCCGGAATTTAGCTGCCTCGAATTCAAGGCCCTGGCCAGAAGGGCCCACCTCAGTCGGGAGCCATCTGTAAGTATAATTGGCACTGCCGCCAATTTCTTTTCGTTTGACCAATTTCATTGTCCTGCCATCAAGGATATCCACGGTGAAAGCTATGACGCATCTTATTAAACTAGCATCTTCATTCTCTTCTCTGGGTAGCAACCTCGAATCCATAGGCGAAAAACCTTTCTGTCCGCTGGCTCGCCAATTGAGACCAAAGCGCAGAATAAGGTCATATTTCCCCGATGAAGGTTCTCCTTCGATTTCCTCTGTTTTCGCATAAAGAGCAGAAATAGATTGCCTCAGCGATTCATACAGAGCTTCGCCGACGGCGAAAACAGGATAACTGGTCATAGGAGAATAAACAGACTTTTTATAGCCTTTTAATTCAGGGGAAAAGAGCAGCCCGCAGGTAAGCTCGCTTTGCCTGAGGGAACTTATCCTTTCGGCTGAAAAGGCAGTATTGAGGGCCAAAAAGTTAAGCGCGGCTATCAGAATGCAGGCATTCGCCAGAAAATATATTTTCCCCTTAAAATGTTTCATTTTTTAACCCTCCATTATGAATATATACCTTTTCCCCCCTGTCAAGTTTAGTTCTTAAAATAAGCCATCTTAGCCCTCCCATAAATCTTCCTTTTTTATTGTTTCCCTATTTTTCCCATCGATAAGCTCAACCGATGCCGAAACATTATATCTAATAAGATGAGTCGTTCCCCGCGGTCTGTCAATTTCCACGCCAGCCCTGGAACTCATATGAAATTTTAACCGGCCGTAAACGTATTTTAAAATAAAGAGGTGATTTATTCTCAGCCTAACTCTTGATGGGGATAATATAAGGCTTTATAAGGCCCAGCTTTTCCCCAGATAGAAAGGCCCCTTGAGGTGAAAAAATGCTTGATAGGCATAATAGAAACGCCATCGAAGCGCCGCGCTTTTTAAGGGCAGGCCTTTTAAGGCTTGACTTAATTTTAATCCAGGATAATGGTTAATAAAGGGGCTTGCAGCGCCGCCGAAAAATAAGTAAAAGAGAGAAAAGGAGGCCAAAATGAATTTCAGCGAAGCTCGGGGCCAAAGGCTTCTTTTGGTCATCTTTATGCTCGTCGCCAGCGCAAGTTTCGGGTTTATGGGGACAGCCGAACAACCGCGGATTGCCTTTAAAGAGACAGTCCGGCGTTGGGACAAGGTGAAGGAAGGCACAAAACTGAAGCACGATTTTATCTTCACGAATGTTGGTCAGGCGCCTCTGGTCATAAAAAGAGTTACCACTTCCTGCGGCTGCACCGCGGCCTTGGTCTCCGAAGACCACATTCCTCCCGGCAAAGAGGGCAAAATCAGCGTCGAGTTTGACACCCGCGGCTATTTCGGTTCAGTAATCAAACAGGTCTATGTTGAGTCTAACGACCCCGTTGAACCCCAGAAAACCCTCGAAATTCAAGCAGAGATTGAAGTGCCTCCCTCCCCCCGGCTCGAGCTTGATGTTTATAATTATGAAGCCGGTTTAGCCTTAGCTGGGGAAGACATCCAGGCCAAAATAAAAATCAGCAATCGAGGTGAGCTTGATTTAAGGGTGGAATTTGTCCACCGGAACGCCTCCTTTTCGGCCGGCGATAAACCCATTTCGGGGGCAATTAAGATAGGGCCGGGTAAAACCCAGGAGGTTTGGGTGCGGCTGCCCACGGAGAATCGCTCGGGAATGCTTCGGGAATATGTCCTAATCAAATCCAATGACCCGCTGCGCTCCACTGTTTCTCTCTATATCAGCGGATATATTGTTTCTCTGGAGCAATTAAGAGAGCTTTTCCAGAAATACCGTCATTTATTAGATAAAAAAGATTCGCTCTGAAGCTGAAACCTTGCTTTTCAAAGTTAGAGTCAAAACCAAATCATCCCGACCAGGAGTCGAAGTTCTTGGAAACGACGAGCTTCTGGTTAGAGTCCGGGCAGCTCCAGAGCGAGGTCAGGCTAACGAAGAGCTTTGTCAGCTTTTAGCCCGCTATTTTAACCGGCCGCGGCAAGCGGTGACTATAATTTCAGGCGTCACTTCGTCCTCAAAAAGAGTGGTAATCGAGGGAGTGGAATCAGCCTCGAAGCCTGCTTCTGGAGGGAAAAAATGAGTGGTTATAATTTTGTTAGTCTCTTCGGTGTTTTTTTCCTTCCCTTTTTAGCCTGGCTTCTTTCTGGTAATCGCCGTCCTGTTAACTGGCGAGTTATTGTTTGGGGGATAGGGCTGCAGCTGCTTTTCGGCGTGTTTATTTTTGTTTTTCCGGTGGGCACGAAATTTTTTCTTTTTTTGAATCAGGTCGTCGTCCGTCTTCTTGATTGCGCCACTGCCGGGACGAAGTTTCTCTTCGGGCGTTTAGCCCTGCCGCCAGGAACGACGAACGAGGCGGGCGAAACATCCTTGGGTTCGATTCTGGCTTTTCAAGCCCTGCCCACCATCATCTTTTTTGCCGCCCTCCTTGGCGCTCTCTATCATCTGGGCGTCATGCCTTTTCTCATCCGGGCTTTTGCCCGCGTTTTCACGCGCTTGATGAGGCTCAGCGGCGCGGAAAGTCTCTGTGTTTCCAGTCAGATTTTTGTGGGCGTCGAGTCAGCCTTAGTCGTCCAGCCCCACCTGGCCAAAATGACCTCCTCCGAGCTCATGACCATTCTCACCGGTGGCATGGCCACCATCGCCTCCACCGTCCTGGCCCTTTATGTTTTTTTTCTCCAAAAGGCTATCCCCACCATTGCTGGTCATCTCATATCGGCTTCGATTCTTTCGGCCCCAGCCGCCCTAATCATGAGCAAGCTCCTCTTTCCAGAAAGAGAAAAACCGGAAACTCTGGGTGTCGACGTGAAGCCCTATTACGAGCGCGAGGATAACCTGATTGTCGCCATCATCAACGGAGCTCATAGCGGTTTGAAACTCCTGGGAGGAATTGTGGCCCTGCTGCTGGCTTTTCTGGGGCTTCTGGCCTTGCTCGATTTGGGCTTGGCGTTAGTTGGCGGTCAGGTCAATTCCTGGCTGGGCTGGAGTTTTGAATGGTCGATTAAAAATATCTTGGGCTACCTGTTTTATCCGCTGACTTTAATAACCGGCGTGCCGGCGGCCGACGCGCTCCACATTGCTCGGCTCATTGGGGAACGGACCGTGGCCACAGAAGTGGCTTCCTATCAACATTTAGCCCAGATGTTAGCCCAAAATAGCCTTGTTTCGCCTCGCTCGGCTATCATTGCTGCTTACTCTCTTTGTGGTTTTGCCCATGTGGCCTCCTTGGCGATTTTTGTTGGAGGCATCGGCGCCTTGGCTCCTTCCCGGTTAAAAGACCTTTCGCGGCTCGGGTTCCGGGCTTTGGTAGCGGCTATTTTAGCCTGTTTAATGACTGGCGCCGTAGCCGGTTTCTTCTTCCAGGAAAAATCGATTATTTTTGGCTATTAAGGCCTAAAAGGCGGCTTTTTTCTCCAAGGCGGGGGTAACTTGATGTCCTTTATGTTGATGCCTATCACCCCAATTGGTGCTAACTATGTGTGCCCCATGTCAAATATTTAAAGTAAATTCTCAGAGAACAGAGTCAAAAACTATTCGCCCTTATTGAGGGCGATATTATAGATTCGAATGAATGCCCAGCAATCATCTCATCGACTTTCAAAGTCAGGCACCATTCGCGGTCCATTCATCTTACATATTTACCTATTTTTTGGCTAAAGAATGAAGAAGGGCTAAGTCGAGCGTGATGAGAGGCCGAAGCGTCTTTTTTGATGAAGAGGTTAATCAACTCTTAGGGAGATGAGCGGGCTCTTAAAAGCATATAGGTCAAATTGAAGGCCTGGATGGAGGCGACTGAAAAAAATGAAGGATATAAAAATGGAAAGAAAGAAATTTTTCTGGGTCGCCCTCTGCGTCGCCTGTCGAGGCGATTATCGGCTCATGGAAAAAATTTCCAGGCACTTCCCAGACATAGGACAGGCCTTTGCAGTTAAAGAGGCCGAGTTGCGGCTGGTAGGCTTGGAGGAAGGGGTGGTAGAAGCACTCGTTTCTGGTAAGGCCCTCCAAGAAGCAAAAAAAATAACGACTTGGTTAAATAAGAATAATTATTGGCTTCTTTACCGCGAGGAGTCGGATTATCCGCCTTTGCTTAAAGAAATAAGCTACCCCCCTTTTCTCCTTTTTGGCGGAGGTCAAAAAGAGCTTTTGCGCCAGCCAGCAGTGGCTGTTGTCGGCACCAGGCGGCCTTCCTTGTATGGCCGGTCCATGGCGGAAAAATTGTCGTCGGATTTAGCAGTTCGAGGCTTGGTAGTCGTTAGCGGTTTAGCTCGAGGGATTGATGCCTTAGCTCATGCCGCAGCCCTGAACGCCGGAAAGACGGTGGCTATCCTGGGTTCAGGTTTGAAGAAAATCTACCCCCCTGAAAATATTGGCCTCTTTCAGGAAATCATTTCTAAGGGCGCTGTGATTACTGAATATCCCCCCGATGAGCCGCCTTTAGCCCATCATTTTCCTTGGAGAAATCGGTTAATTAGCGGTCTTTCTTTGGCCACAGTGGTGGTGGAAGCTTCAGCCCGGAGTGGTTCTTTAATCACGGCGAAACTGGCTCTGGACCAGAATCGGGAGGTTATGGCGGTTCCGGGGAGAGCCGGCGGTGAGCTTAGCCAGGGCACCAATGGTCTCATCAAAGCCGGGGCCAAATTAGTCGAAACCTGGGAAGATGTCGTTTTGGAGTTGCCCTCAGAAGTCCGGGATGCTATTCTCTTTAGAGACAAGCTAACTGGCGGGTCTGAATCTGAGCTGGAAGCCTTGAAAGAGGAAGAAAAGATGGTTCTGGAGACCTTAACCACAGAGGAAGCCTTGGCCTTAGAAGAAATAGTAACGCTCACGGGAAGGCCAGTGGCTGAGCTGCTGTCGGTTCTGCTGCAATTAGAGCTCAAAGGCCTGGTTACGAGCGGGCCCGGACCAAGTTTTCAAAGGAGAGGCTGATGGAAAAATCGTTGGTTATCGTGGAATCGCCGGCCAAGGCGCGAACCATTAACCGTTATTTGGGGTCGAATTATCTGGTTAAAGCTTCGATGGGGCATGTCCGTGACCTACCCAAGAGTAAGTTGGGAGTGGATATTGAAAATGATTTTTCGCCCACCTACACCATTTTGCCGAAGCGGCGGAGCTTGGTTAAAGACCTGCAGCGTTTGGCCGCGCAATGCCGGGATGTGTGGCTGGCGGCTGACCCGGACCGCGAGGGCGAAGCGATTTGCTGGCATCTGAGTACCCTGCTTCAAGAATCTAACCCGAATATTCGTCGGGTATTGCTTTACGAAATCACCAAGAAGGCGGTGGAAGAAGCTTTCCGCCATCCGGGAAACCTGGACGAGAATAAGATCAAGGCCCAGCAAACACGGCGAATACTGGACCGCCTGATGGGTTATTTAATCAGCCCTCTTCTCTGGAAAAAAGTTGGCCGGGGTCTGAGTGCTGGCCGGGTGCAATCCGTCGCCTTAAGACTAATCTGTGAACGAGAAAAGGAAATTCGCCGCTTTGTTCCTGAGGAGTACTGGACAATTACTGCCCTTCTGGAAGCTGCTAACCCGCCAACTTTCCGAGCGAATTTAGAAAAAGTCGACGGCAAGAAACTCCGTCTTCCCGACGGCTCAAAGGCGGAGGCCGTAGTCACTGAGCTTCGTTCGTCCCAGTTTGTCTTAGTCGATGTTAAAGTCGAGGAGAAGAAAAAGACCCCCGCGCCTCCCTATACTACCAGCACCCTCCAGCAGGAGGCTTTTCGCTTTCTCCGGTTTCCAGTTAACAAGACGATGGCCATTGCCCAGAGGCTTTATGAAGGGCTGCCCATAGGTGAACGCGGGCCGGTTGGTCTCATCACTTATATGAGGACTGATTCTGTGCGCCTTTCGCCTTTAGCCCTAAGCTGGGCCCGTTCTTTAATTGCGACCAAATTCGGCCCCGATTATCTCCCGCCTAAGGCGAGAATTTTCAAAAATAAGAGCCAAGCCCAGGATGCCCATGAAGCCATTCGGCCTACCTCCCCTGACCTGACACCCGAGGCCGTCAAGCCTTATTTAAAAAAAGAAGAATATGAGCTTTATTGTTTAATTTGGAATCGCTTTTTAGCCTCCCAGATGGCGGCTGCTCTCATTGAGGCCACGGAGTTCCGCATCCAGGCCGGCCGCTATGAATTTAAGGCTAAAGGTCAAGTGCTGAAATTTCCTGGGTTTCTCCAGATTTTTCCCGACGCCTTGGAAAAGGACGAGTTGTTGCCCAAGGCTGAGCCAGGTGAGGTGCTGCGTCTTGTGGATTTAGAAACCAAACAGAATTTTACCCAACCCCCTCCCCGTTATACTGAGGGCACTTTAGTTCGAGAGCTGGAAGCTAAGGGAATTGGCCGGCCTTCGACTTATGCTCCGATTATCGCTACCCTTCAGGACCGGGTTTATGTGTACAAAGAAAAAGGCAAGTTCGTGCCCACCGACTTAGGGATGTTTGTGACCGATTTTTTGGTCGCCCATTTTCCGGATTTGATGGACGTGAAGTTTACCGCCCAGATGGAAGGGGAGCTGGATAAAATCAGCGAGGGGGAAAGGGAGTGGTTAGCTTCTCTCCGTAACTTCTATAAACTCTTGAAGGAAGACCTGGCGAAGGGAATGGAAGCGGAAGGCGTAAGGGGAAAAGGAATTCCCACTGATGAAACCTGTCCGCTCTGTGGCCAGCCAGTAGTTATTCGGGAAGGCCCTTATGGTCGGTTTAAGGCCTGCTCCGCCTTTCCTAACTGCGGGTATAGGGAGAGTTTAGGTCGGAAAGAAGCCAAACCGCTGGAAGAGAAGTGCCCTCGCTGCGGTCAGCCTCTGGTCTCCCGTAAGGGGCCTTACGGTTATTTCATCGCTTGCTCCAACTATCCCCGCTGTGATTTTATTAAGAAGAATAGCGAAGAAACCGGGTTGAGCTGTCCCTATGATTGCGGCGGAACCGTCTTAAAAAGAAGGACGAGGCGTGGCCGGGTTTTTTATGGCTGCAGTAATTACCCCCGCTGTCGGTTTGCCACTTGGGATGAGCCGGTGGAGCGCCTTTGCCCCCGCTGTGGCCGAAAGGGGCTTTGGTTGAAGAAGGGCCGGGGAGGGAAAAATCAAGTTTATTGCGCGGCTAAAAAGTGTGGCTTTCAGGAAGAGATAAAGGAGAAGGAAAAGGTCAAAGAGAAAAAGCCGAAAAAAGCTGCTGCTCCCACTTCCCAAACATAGCCAAAAATGCAGGATAAAATCGACCGCTTCTTGAGCTATCTGCGGTATGAAAAAAATGCCTCTCCCCACACCGTGGACAGTTATGGTCGCGATTTAAGGCAATTAGCCCTTTTTCTGGAACAAGAGGGCCTCAGCTTCGTCTCGGTTAGCCATTTAACTATCCGCCGGTTCTTAACATCTCTTCATGAACTTGGTCTGGCGAAATCAAGCATCGCTCGGAAACTGGCGGCCATTAGGGCTTTCTTAAGCTATGCCGAACAAAAGAGATGGGTGCGAGATAATGCGGCCAAGATTGTGGCCACGCCCAAAAAAGAAAGAAAAATGCCGAGCTTTCTTTCGGAGGAAGAAATCCAGGCCTTTTTTAGCTGGCCAGAAACGGCTGACCCTTTGACTCGGCGGGACCGGGCTATCTTAGAACTCCTTTATGCCACAGGAATTAGAGTAAGTGAGCTTGTGGGCTTGAATGACGATGAGGTGAGTTTTAAAGAAAGGCTCCTTCGAGTGCGGGGCAAGGGTAAGAAAGAAAGAATCGTTCCTTTCGGCCGGAAGGCGGCTGAAAGCCTAAGAGCTTATCTTCAAGTGCGGCCGCAATTAGTCTCAAAAGGGGCCGCTTCTAAAGGAATAGAGACTAAAGCCGTCTTTATTAACCGACGGGGAACGCGGCTGACCTGTCGCTCGGTCGAGCGAATCGTCCAGAAATACCTGCGGCGTCAAGCCATCCACCGTCGGGTTAGCCCTCATTCCCTTCGACATTCCTTTGCCTCTCATCTTTTAAGCCGGGGGGCAGACGTCCGGGCCATTCAAGAGCTCCTGGGTCATGAAAGCTTAGCCACGACGGAAAAATACACCCATCTTGACCTGCGTCGGCTGCTTGAAGTTTATCGACGTAGCCATCCCCGTTCCTGAACCTCCCAAGAGCTATTTCCTCTTTTCTTTCGGCCTGCGAGGCGATTGGAAATTTTCTTGGGGAGTATTTCATCTTTTATTGGCTAAACAATTGACATATCGGGAATGGCCTCGCTTCTCTTCAAGTTTTAGTCCCATTCCTCTTCTTTCTTCTCCGACCCGATGGAACTCGATTCCCTGTCTATAGACGCCCGGAAGTCCCTTGCCATTTTGGCCCTTCCATTGATGCTTTTTAGGCTCAGACATCACCAGCGTCCAGCGGCTCCCTTGAAGCGCGACCCGGGAAGGCTTAACTTTCGATGCTCGCTTCCCCTATCCCGGGCTTAGCCTTCAACGTGAGTTCAAGAGGCGAAGGAAAAATAAAGGGAAAATGAAAAGTAGGTAAATAGGTAAGCTGGCACTAATTTTTGTTATCGGGTTTAAGCTCAGCAATCCAGGGGGCCATAAGTTCTCTTAAAGGGCGATGCGGAAAAATTAATCCTAAGGTCGTTGCTTTCCCCCTTTAGGACTTTTCCTTTATTTTATCCCAGGTTGAACGGGGCCAAAGTTTTTTTAAAAAAGCTATGGTTTATATGAGCTTTATGATAAAATATTAACAAGGGAAGGGGATTCCTGCCGGATTCTTTTTCCACTTTAATGGAGGTTTTGATGAAAATTACTTTGCTTGAGCCCAAGGCGCCGGGGATTCATGTTTATTCCAAATTCAAGCTTCCCCGGCTTGGCCTGCCCATCCTTGGGGCTTTGGTTAAACGGGAATTAGGTCTGGAGCCAAAAATTTATGTGGAAGACCTAAGTCCAGTGGATTGGGAGGCAATTTCTGCCTCTGACCTGGTAGGAATTTCCTCGATTACCCCGACTGTGACTCGGGCCTATCAGCTGGTCGAGAAAATAAAGAAACGGAAGCCTGTTCCGGTGGTCATGGGTGGGCCTCACGTCACCTTTCTTCCCGAAGAAGCTTTGGCCCGTGGCGCCGATTACGTGGTGCGAGGAGAAGGAGAATGGGCTTTTGGAGAACTGGTAAAATCAATTCTAACTGGCCAGCCCTCCTTGGATTCGATTCCCGGTTTATCCTACCGACAAGGGACAGAGATTATCCACAACCCGCTCCCCCAAGTGGTGGAGCCCCTGGAAGCGCTACCCTGGCCTGACTTGAGCCTCATTCAGAACTGGCGGAAAATGCCCATCCTGCCGGTGCTGACCAGCCGTGGTTGTCCTTTTAACTGCACTTTCTGTTCGGTAACCAAGATGTTTGGTCGCCGCTACCGGATGAGACCCATCGAGGATGTCCTGAACGAGCTGGAATACTGGCTAAATCAGAAGAACTGGCGGTCGGTTTTTTTCTATGACGATAATTTTGCCTGCCGAAGCGAACACACCAAGGAGCTGCTAAATCAAATCATTTCCCGGAAGCTGCCAATGCGCTGGACAGCTCAAGTGAGGGTAGACGTAGCCAAAGATGAAGAGCTGCTTCGTTTGATGCGGGCCAGCGGCGGCTACGTGCTTTATATCGGGTTGGAGTCGGTTAATCCCCGGACGCTGGAAAAATACCGGAAAAACCAGACCGTGGAGGAGATTGCCCAGGCTATTCAAACTATTCATCGCCACCACCTCCAAGTGCACGGCATGTTTGTTTTAGGGTCGGACGAAGACGACCGCCGAACAATTGACGAGACAGTTCGTTTTGCTCGCCAAATGAGAATTGACACCGTTCAATTCATGGTTTTGACTCCTCTCCCGGGCACCGAGATTTTTTTTGAGCTCTCCCAACAGGGCCGGCTTTTGAATGAAGACTGGTCTAAATTCAGCGGCCATCATGTAGTTTTTAAGCCCCGGCTTCTCTCGGCTTATGAACTCCAGAAAGAGGCAGCTATTCGGGCTATGCGCCGCTTCTACTCGCGCTGGCAATGCTTTAAATTCTGGTTTCAGTTTCGCTGGCGGAATTTGGCCATTTATACTTATGCCCGGCACTCTATCAACCGGTGGATAGGCCAGAACAAGGACTTTCTGCAGAGATTGCGGCTGCTTTCTTCTCCCTCGAGTAAGGTTTCACCCCACCCTTAGCAATTATTAACGCTTAGGTAAAATTAGCCTCGGGATAGATTGTTCAGAAACGCTTCAGGCCAAAGAGCGAAAAACTTTAGCCAGCTCGTTAGAACTTTAGCCCTTGTTAACACCGCCAATCAAATTAATCGCTGCCGACAAGGAATTGAGAAGCACCGCTTCTTCTAAAGGAAAAGTAAGCGCCGATTTGTCCCGACCTTTTAAAGATAATCCGTTGCCTGGGCTTACCCTTTAAATTTCAAATTGTGAATTTCGCCTTCCAAATGGCGGTCCTTTTACTCATTCACGTATTTTGTTTATGCTAAAGCACCTTGGCACTCGCAGCTTGCTCTGAAGTCGGTTCAGCAAGGATAGAACTTCCCTGGACGCTTCCACCATCCCGACCTGTCCCTCAACTTAGCGAAAATATAGAAAGGAGGCAAAAAGCAAGATAAAAAAAGGGGAAAAATAGATAAATATATAAAGTGTCATTAATTTATAAAACCCGCCGAGATAGAATGGAAGAAAACCAGCCAAAATAAGAGATAAGGTAGATATAGCTTTTTCTCAAAACAGGACACAAAAAAGTTCGCGGCTAAGGCCAGAAAAAAACTTAGCGAATGGTCAAATCTTCCTCAAAGAAGAAACGGCGCTGCCGCTTGGGTTTTTCATTAATCGGGTCGGCATCCAGGGCCCACATGCCGCGGCCATGGGTGGCAATGACGATGATGTTATCCCGCGGATGGATGATGAGGTCATGAACATAAACCGAAGGTAGGTTCGCGGCCAAAACATTCCAAGTTTTACCGCCGTCTTTGCTCACATAAACGCCCAGGTCGGTGCCCACATAAAGGATATTCCGGTCGACAGGGTCCTCGCGAATAACGTTCACCGGACCGAGAGGTAAGCCCTTGGAGATATCCACCCAGGTTTGGCCAAAATCCGTTGATTTCCAGACATAAGGAGCAAAGTCGTCGTCAGCCCGGCCGTGCTGGGTGAGGTAAACCGTCGCCAGATCATATTGCGAGGCCACGATTCTGGAGACCCATTTCTGGTAAGGAAGGCCCGCGGTGACCTCTCGCCAAGTCTTACCGCCATCCTTAGTGACGTTGACTTTGCCGCAGTCTGTGCCAACATAAAGGAGGCCGAATTTTAAAGGCGATTCGGAGATGGCCGTAATCGTATGGTAAGGAATATCTCCCTGCTCGGCGGGCGTGAAGTAGGTCAAATCAGGGCTGATTCTTTCCCAGGTGTCCCCGCGGTCGAGCGAGCGGAAAAGATACTGCATCCCATGATAAACAATATTGGGGTTATGCGGGGAGAGAATAAAATGGGCTAACCATTGGCCGCGGAGCGGCGGCTCATCGGGATAGACGCGGGGGACGATTAATTTAGACCTCTCCGGCCCCGTCTTGCTTAAATCGCTCCGGGAAAGATTACCGTAGAAGCCGCAGGAATAAACGATATTGGGGTTGGTGGGGTCGATGGCATGGTGGGAGCCTTCACCTCCCGGCGCCCTTTCAAATTCCTGGGCAGGAATGGCGTTCCGGCCGCGGCTGAGGTCCACTGCAGCCCGGTAGCTTCCATGGTCCTGCATGGAACCGTAAACATGAAAAGGCGTATCCATGTCATAATTAAGATTAAAGAACTGGCAAACAGGCAGGTTGTTCCGGAAATTGCGCCAAGTCTGGCCGCCGTCATAGGAAATTTCAATCCCGCCGTCATTCACGTTGACGATGTAGTTAGAATTATCGGGGTCAATCCAGAGGCCGTGATGGTCACCATGATAAATGTTGGGAACGCGGCGGAAGGTTTTGCCGCCATCCGTCGACACACTCATCCCCACACCCATCAAGAAAACCTTATTCTCGTTATTGGGGTCAACTCGAATCTGGCCAAAAACCCAGCCATAAGTACCGGAGTGCCGCTCCAAATAACGCTTCATTTCATCCGTCGTGGGAGCAACAAGATGCCAGTTTTCGCCGCCGTCTTCAGAGCGATAGACCGTGGCTCCCTTGATGATGCCCCTTAAACCCCGGCTGTAAACATCAGCTCTTTCTTCCTCGCTAAGCTCCCGGGCGAGTTCGTAATTATCAATAAAAGCATAGAGAACCTTAGGCTTAGAGAGGCAAATATCAAGACCAATGCGGCCTCGATAGCGGGGCTCGGGCAGACCGTTATTGATTTGTTTCCACGTGGCTCCGCCGTCAGTCGTCTTCCAGATGCCGCTTCCAGTATATTGGGGTTCATTGCGGGGGTCATTCCATTTTTTCCGGATTCTCTGCCAGGTGGCGGCATAAAGGGTGTCGGGATTGGTTGGGTCCATCACTAAGTCAATCGCCCCTGTTTGTTCATTGATAAAGAGAATTTTGGCCCAAGTTTGGCCGCCGTCCGTGGTTTTATAAACCCCGCGCTCGCTGTTAAAAGTCCACTCGTGGCCGGAAGCGGCCACATAGACGACATCAGGATTCTTAGGATGAATAACAATCCGCGCAATGGTATTTGTGTCGGTCAAGCCCATATGCTGCCAGGTCTTGCCAGCATCTACAGATTTATAGATACCGCAGCCAGGATGGGAACTACGAAAAATATTGGCCTCGCCTGTGCCCACCCAGACTATATTGGGGTTAGAAGGAGCGATGGCGATATCGCCGATGGAGGTCGAAAGTTCCTGGTCAAAAACAGGCACCCAAGTGGTCCCTTCATTCTCTGTTTTCCAGACGCCACCAGAAGCTGTGGCCACATAAAGGGTGTAATTCTTGCCTTTGGGAGTAACAACAGCCACATCCGTGGCCCGGCCGCTCACGTTGGTGGGACCAAGGAATTGCCATTTTAAGTCCTTGAAGGGGGAAGTTTTTTTCATTTCTAAGTGCTGAGCAAATCCCTGGAGCCTAACCTCAGGAGGAGTGGACTGAATTTTGGCTGGTTTCTTAGGCTGCTGGGAAAAAAGGAAGAGAAAGCTGAAAGACAAAACCAGGAAAAAGACAAAGAGACGGAAGCCAAAGAAATTTTTCTTGCGCCTCACTTAAAACCTCCTAAAATAAATCGCTATTAATATGATACCCCAATGGTATCATTTTAGTTGATAATTCTGGCCAATTAAATTTCCCGGCGAAGAAAAAATATTCATCGAGGCGAGGAAAAAATTTGGCGCCAGGCCTCTTGATTTAAAAACAAGCATGGTCGACTGAATATATTTTATTTAAAAGAATAATTAGCCGCTGTCAATCGAATCTCGGCTCATCCTTAAAAAGGGTGGTGGATTTAGCGCTTTTTTATCATGAGTATTTAGCCATTTTTTCGCTTAGATGAGCGCCTGTATCAGGGTAAAGGAAGGGCTTTATAAAACCCTTCTTTAGTCCCTTTTTTAGAGGTTAGAATGAGAATAAATAATCCTCTAATTTTGAAAGGCCTTTTTGGCTCACTTAAAATTTTATGTCTCATTGTTTTTAAAAGAAATACAGCCGTTATAAGCCTAATAAATCACCACAATTTTTACGGAAGAGCCTCGAATCTCTATTTTGGGTTAGGACATGGTATCCAGGTTAAGGGGGGTATATGGAAGAGGCGAAGGGGTAATCCGGCAGTTGGTGGTGGGGCTGAAGAAGCCCGGGCTTTCCAAGCCACGGGGAGGAACCGCGAGGCGGGTTCTGCTGGCTCGGACTAAGCCAGGGCAAAACAGGCCGACAATTAGTTAGGGAGCAGCGCCATCCCTGCGGGCCAATTAATTTCCCTCCGCAGAATGGAAGAGAGCCCACGAGGTAAAGAAGGCTTTTCTTGCCCTGTCTTGAAGGCGAAAAACAAAGCAAAAAACGGTGAAGGGAGTAAACTACTTTTTGGGGAAGCCGACAGTTTGAGCCAAGATAATTTGTTGGTCTGGCCTGAGTTTCATCGCTTTCGCCAGCTCCTCCCTATTAATCAGGGCGCGGACCACAGTAGCCAAGCCTTCCGAAGCGCAGTAGAGGTAGACATTTTGGCTGATGAAGCCAGTATGGGCGGCTGAATAGAATCGCTTATCCTCGTCAGTTCCTCGGGGGATTTTGGCGAAGTCGGCGACATAAATTAGGTTGGCCGGTGCGGTCTTGACGAATTCCTGCGTCCCAGTAAGGCCGCGGACGTCTTCGTTAAGCACCTGAATCAGCCGATGTTCCTTAGCTTCATATAAATAGAGGCCATCGGCCAAGGCCACATATACGTCGATGTTCTGCCAGTTAACGGCTGAGGGCGCGGTGCGTTTGCCAGAATCAGGCCGGTTAATACCGTAGGCAGCCCAAAGGAGCTCGGATAGAGTTTGAGCCGGTAGGGGGTCAGGCTTAAATTCGCGGTTTGATTGGCGGTCCTTAAGGCATGACATTAGTGGCCGGCCAGCCTCGAGCCGGGGAGCGGGGAGTTTAATCTCCTTTGGCTTTGGCGTCTCCTGGGCCATAATTGAAGCCAAGGCAAAAAAAGCCAGCGAGCTTAGGGCCAAGACTCTTTTAACCATGAGGCCTCCTTAATTGGTAAAATTAAACTCTAAAAATAATCTTTTAATTTTAAATTATCATCAATTAAAATTTTTTTGGCTAGGCCAAAAGAGGTGATAGCGATGAAAATAACTTTGATTGGGACAGGCTTGATGGGTCGGCCGATGACTGTAAGGCTCCTTCAGGCCGGCCACGAGGTGACGGTTTTTAACCGGACTAAGGAGAAAGCCTGGCCGCTGGCCGCGCTGGGAGCAAAGGTAGCCGATAGCGCTCAGGAGGCAATCAAGGCCTCGCCAGTGACGGTGTTAATTGTCGCCGATGCGCCGGCCTGCGAAGCAGTGCTTTTTCCTTCGGGCTCTGCCTTTGATTTAAAAAACCGGACAATTATTCAAATGGGCACCATCTCTCCCCAGCAGAGTCTTGACCTGGCTCAGATGGTAGCCAGGGCAGGTGGGGCTTATTTAGAAGCGCCGGTTTTGGGCAGTATAGCCGAGGCGGAAAAGGGTGAGTTGGTCGTTCTGGTGGGCGCAACCGAGGAGCAGTTTCAACAATATTTCTCTTTGCTGCGCTGTTTTTCCCCCGAGCCTGTTTATGTTGGCCCGGTGGGACAAGCGGCCGCTTTCAAATTGGCCCTGAATCAGCTTATCGCTTCGCTCACGGCCTGTTTCGCCTTTAGCTTAGGAATAATAAAAAAGAGAGGGGTGCCGCGGGAGAAGTTCATGGAAGTTTTGCGCCGGACCAGTCTTTACGCCTATCATTTTGATAAAAAACTAAACCGCATGTGGCAGGCGGATTATGCTCAACCCACCTTTCCTCTCCGCCTGCTCTATAAGGACGTGTCCTTAATGATAGAAGAGGCCGAGTCGTTGGGGCTGGAAACAGCCGGGTTAGCCGGCATGCAAAGGATAATTAAGAAGGCCATGGACCTCGGTTGGGGAGAAAAGGATTATACAGCAATTGCCTCCGCTATCATTGAAAAGCTTTAAAAAACGAAGAGCCGAATCCATAGGAAGCCGGTGAGGTTTTCCGAAGCTGTCCTTAGCCTCTGCTCTTATGGCCAGCCTGTTTTTATATCAGTTATTACAGTCGAGAAATTAGCCAGACCTTGGCTCTTTTAAGACTCAGGCCGGCCTTTCAGTTAACCCTCGACGAGAGGCGGAGGGATTAGCGGGCCAATTTAAAATTTTTACTCCATTAATCATGGAAATGTTAAATCCAGATGGTCGGGCTAAGTGGCAACAGGTGTGGTCATTTTGGCCTCCTGATTGACGCCGATTGTTTACCTTAAAGCTCGTCTCTCTTGGCCGTGTCTATTTTCCTGCCTGTTTTAGCTGACATTCTTCACCTCCAAGTTGGCCCCTAATTTGCATAAAAGAAAGCTGAAAGGAGGTAACCATGCTTGGCCTTAGCCGTCGTTTTTTGGCGACGGGATTAATTCTCTTTATCTTTCTCTGGCCTCTCCTGGCTCAGCAGAATTCGAGTCAGACGAGCGCCAGTTCGACCTCTCCCAAGATAAACATCAACACCGCCAGCTTAGAAGAGCTCCAGACATTACCCCGCATCGGTCCAGCTATTGCCCAGAGGATCATCGATTATCGGAAAGAACACGGCCCTTTCAAGCGAGTGGAGGACTTGCTGAAAATCCAGGGAATCGGGGAGAGAGTTTTTGAACAGATTAAAGACCGCGTGACTGTTGGTTCCGAGGTCAAGGACAAGTAATTGTCAGGGGGCGGCCTTTTTTTTAGCAGCCGCCCCCAAAAACGCTTCTAAGAATTGCCGCATTTGGCGCAGGGCTCGGCCACGATGGCTGACTAAATTCTTCTTAGACGCAGGGATTTCTCCGAAGGTGCAGCCAAAAGGCCGGTAGAAAAAAATGGGGTCATAGCCAAACCCATGGCCGCCCCGCTTTTCCTTAGTTATCCAGCCCCTGACTTCACCCCGGACGCACTTGATTATTTTCCCTTTTTGGGCCAGGCAGAGATAACAGATAAAGCGGGCCTGGCGCTCGGCCGGCGGAACTTTCCTTAGCTGGGCCAGAACCTTAGCGATGTTTTTTTCATCGTCAGCCTCTGGTCCGGCAAAGCGGGCAGAAAAAACGCCCGGAGCTTTACCCAAGGCCTTGACCTCGAGACCAGAATCTTCAGTAAGGGTCAGATAAGAGGTCAACTGACTATAAAAAAGGCTCTTGCCGCGGGCGTTTTGGCCAAAAGTTTTCCCTTTTTCTCGGTAATCAACGTTCAGGTTAAGTTCCTTAAGGCTTAAGATTCGAACCGGCAGGCCTTCTAAAGCCGCCTTAATTTCTTTTAATTTACCTTGATTGGTGGTTGCTACCACTAAGCTAACTTTATTCAACTTTGAACTCGATGATGTCTTTGAGGTCAGCTAAGCTCTGATGAAACTGGGCTTCCCTTTCTTCTGGTCCTAAGAGAGTAAAGCTCAGGCGGATAAACTCTGGTTCTTTTTTCAAAGAAAGGTCTGTCAGCCGCACCCCTAAGTGAATCGCCAATCTTTTTAATTGGCCCAAAAAATCTCGGGTTTCTCTTATTTTTAATTCATAGCGATGGTGCGTCTTTTTCAGAAGTTTTCCTTCGAGCGCCCGGAAAGAGATGAGGGTGACCAGGACGACAGCGGTGTAGATGACAGCTACCATGTGGTATCCGGCGCCAATGACCAGGCCTAAGCCAGATACCGCCCAAATAGTGGAAGCGGTGGTTAACCCATGGACAGCACCCTGGCTCTGAATAATGGTGCCAGCGCCGATAAAGCCAACTCCAGTGATAACCGCTGCCGCTACGCGCAGCGCCTCGCCAGAAGTCGAGGTGCCTGAAAGGAGCATTTGCGAAAGCAGCATCATCATCGTTGAACCCAGGCAGATAAGGATATTCGTTCTCAAACCAGCTGGTTTCTGGCTCATTTCTCTTTCTAAGCCGATGAGCCCGCCCAGCCCGATTGACAGGAGAAGCTTAAGCGTAATTTCTGCCAGGTTCATGGTTAATTCCCTTTCAATTTATTTTAGCGGCGGAAAGAAATCAAGAAAAGAAGCAGTAAGCCGAGGGTGTAGAGAGCAAAAAGGGGCCGGCGAAACAGACGTTCCGGCTCCTCCATGACCGCTTTTTCCGCCAGGGTTTTCCAGAAAAAAAGCAAGAAATAGATGACCCAAAAGGGAATATAGAGAAGATAAAGGCGGAACTGGAACTGGAGGCAGAACCAGACATAACCAACGAAAAAGAAAAGGTTGGAGGCAACCATCCCCACTAAGAGCGAGGTGGGGGAGTATTTCAAGAGAGATTGGCGGTAGGCACCAGCTTTTTCTTTTAGCCAGCGGAGTTCTGAGAGTCTCTTAGCGACCATCAGGAAATTGCCAAAGGCCCACCAGGAAAGAAGGAGACTCAACGGAGGCCAGGGTTGAAGAGAAGAAGTCAAAGCATACCAGCCGATGAAGAAACGGATGGGGTTGTTAGCGGATTCGGAAACTGAATCCAGGAAAGGAATATCCTTAGTGCGGAGCGGCGGAAGGTTATAAATAAAACCAGCTAAAAGGAGAGTCAGAAGAGATAAAAGAAAGGCCCAGCCGAAAAAAACCCGGGCTAAGGAAAAACAGGCTAAACCGAGGAAGAGGCCGATAAGGAGAAAAGGCCCCTTTTTAATTCGGCCGCTGACCAAGGGACGATGGCTCTTAAGGGGATGGTGGCGGTCATAGGGGGCGTCGGCGATTTCGTTAACCACATAATTAACCGTGGAGATGCCCCAAGTGAGCAAGAAGGCTAACCCCACTCGGAGCAGAAGCGACGGCGTGTCGGCTAAAGAGAGATTCTTCGCTTCGAGGTATAAATAGGCGATGCTGCCTAAGACGATGGCTGTGCTCCTCGGCCATCTTTCAAGCCGCAAGGCCTCGCAATAGGGGTTCAAGTTTTTTCCTTTTTTTGAGCGTAAACCTCGAAGGAGTCGCCCAAGGCCAATTTTATCGGAATTCTGGACCAAAAAGAAGCCAATCCGGGCAATTTTAAGAATGGAGAAAGAAAGGGACGTCGACGGAGGAGATAATTAAGGCTGAAACTCCAGCTGTAGCGTCGCCAGCTCAAGACCACGAACCCCGTCAGGTCCAGAAGATGCTGCAGGCTGCGGCGGTTAAAATAGCCCAAGTGTCCAGGCCGGAAATGCCACCAGCCGCGGCCAGCCAAGCGAGCGGCCAAGCTGTTTAAATCGGGAGTGACAATAACCAGAACCCCCTTCGTTTTTAGGAGGCCGTTTACTTTTTCCATTATCACCCTGGGGTTGGGCGTATGCTCCAAGATATCAATTAAGGTAACAACGTCATAAACTAATTGGTTAGGGTTAAATGTCTCTAAGGAACCTGGATGCAGGCTGAGGCCGTATTTTATCCTGGCCTGCTCTCTGGCCCAGCGACTGGGCTCGATGCCGGAAACCTGCCAGCCGCTTTTCTGAGCTTCATCAAGGAACAGACCAGTGGCGGCGCCGACATCAAAAAGACGGCCTTTTTCGGCCGCCCACCTCTCTAACCGTCTCAGAATGCGCCGAAAATTGCGGCGGCGGCCGGTGGCCTCGACCTCATAGTCAGGGTCTTTTACCTCGGAGTAAAGCTGGGCGAGTAGCTCCGGGTCAGGGCCTGGGTTGGCAAAGACAAAGGCGCAGTGTCGACAGCGGCTTAAGTCCCAGGTTAGGCCGTATTCCGCATCGGTAATCATGATTTTTTCCGGGGTAAGATTCTCTAAGGCGAGATTCCCTTTTTTAAAAGGCTGGAGGTCAGGACAAAAACAAACCGGGCAGTGTTCTCTTTTTTGCATCCCGCCAAAAATTTGACTTTATTCTATTTCTATCAAAGACCTTTTATCTTTTTCCGCCGCCAGCCTCCTTCAGGGACAGCGAATCCCCACGAGCGAGCGAGCCGATTCCAGGAGCTTCGCTGAGTCATAGCCGAGGCCTTCTTTGAAGACGAGCTCGACTTTTTCGATGTCGGCAATATCCTGGCCGGGGTTGCCCTTTATCAAGACCATATCGGCCAGTTTGCCGACAGCAATGGTGCCGAACTGGTCCTGAGCACCAAGATAAAGAGCGCCATTATAGGTGGCAATTTTTATCGCTTCCAGCGGCGAAAAACCCGCCTCCACCAGCAGCTCCACCTCTCGCTGGTCGCCAAAACCAGGAAGAACGCCGCCGTAACCAGTTGGGTCTGGTCCAGCCAAGAGCAATCCACCGGCCCGGACAAAGGCCAGTTCAAATTCCATTTCTTTTTGGAATAATTTTTCCCAGGGTGAATCCTTAGTCTCAGCTATTCTGGTTCTTTGGGTCAGGTAGGCAATTCTTAAATCGGCGGACATGGCCTCGAGTACTCTGGTTTGGAGAGGGGGTCTACCAGGCACAGAAATCTCAAAAACGGGTAAGGTAGAGGTTATGGCGACTTTGTGGCTGACTAACTCCCGAATCATTTCCTGGATAGCGGGGCTGTCAATTTCCAGGTCAAGAAGGGAACGCCGAACCTCGAGCGAGGGCGGACAGATATCAGGTTTTTTCCCGGGGACAAATTCGGTGTCGACTAACAGGCCATGCTCAAGGTTATCAATGCCGAGCTGGGCGGCCTCTCGGAAACCAATCGAGCAAAGATGGGCGGTCACTTTTTTCCCTAAGCGATGAATCTCTTTAACGGCGGCCTCCAGCTCGTTTCTTCTGATGTGAGTGTAGACTTTAAAATCATCAACTCCTTCTGCCGCCCAATATTGGACAAATCGCACGGCGTCCTCGGGACCGGAGAGCTCGTTCATCTGGAAAGTGAAGGCGCCCGGTCCTTCCAAGTAAGGACTCGTCACATAAATTCGAGGTCCGGGGATGCGCCCCTCGTTGACGGCTCTTTTTAAATTGAGCTCAGTATAGGGCTCGAGGCTGCCAGTAGTGCGGATAGTGGTCACCCCACAACCGAGGTAGAGGCGAGGAGCGCTGAATTCGAGGGTGTTGTAATGAGCGGCCCCCGCCGGATAAAAAAGGTGGTCATGCATCCCCACTAAACCTGGGATAACCGTATAATCCCGACGTTCCATAATTAAGGCACCAGCCGGAATCGGCGTGGTAGCTGACGAGCCCAGGGCGGTTATCCTTCCTTGGGAAACAACTATGGTCTGGTCTTCCAGCGGCGGCGCACCTGTACCGTCGATGATGCGGACGTGGGTCAGGGCAAAAACCGGCGCCTCGACGCTGATAAAAGCTTTAACCGCCGCGGAAACGGGAGGCTGGGTCTGCTCTCGAATCTCACCCGACAAAGGGGTCAATAAAAACATAACGAAAAGTAAAGATATTAACCGAACTCGGTTCATCTCTTACCCTCCCTTCGCTTCATAACCGAAATCTTTAAAATAATTTTTTTATGGTTCTTCCGACTTTCTTGGGGGCAAAAATAAGACATCTGGATGAGCCTTTTAGCGCCTTCACCTCAGGTAGTTTTCTCCCCATGAAGCTTTAAATAAATATAAAAAGCTACCACCGCCACCCAAGAAAGTTTCCTCTAAAAATCTCCATCTTAAGGCTGCCGCTATTCCTTTTTGCGCCCTCTATTCTCCAAGTTTACCCACCCCAAACCTGAGAGTTCCTTTTTTTTAGCTATTAAACCCCAAGCTTTGCTTATTTCACTGCGAAGCGATGGACTGTCACTGAGGCGTATTCTTCTCCGGGTCGAAGCTCAGTCGATGGAAAGTTGGGCCGGTTAGGCGAGTCCGGAAAGTGCTGGGTTTCTAAGCAAAGGCCGTAATGCTTTTGATAAGCCCGGCCGCTCTTTCCCTTAATCGAGCCGTTGAGGAAATTGCCTGAATAAAACTGGAGGCCAGGTTCAGTCGTGAAAATTTCCATCAGGCGACCGCTTTTTGGCTCGTAAAGCTGGGCAGCAAGCCGCAATGACGACTCGCCCTGTCTAAGGACAAAATTGTGGTCGTAACCACCCGGCACTTGGTCTATTTCGGCGCCGATGGGTTTTGGGGTGGTGAAATCAAAGGGCGTGCCTTTAACGGGGCTTATCTCGCCGGTAGGGATAAGCTCAGAATCAACCGGGGTGAAGTAATCGGCGTTAATCAGCAATTCATGGTCGAGGATAGAGCCTTGTCCTTCGCCCGCCAAGTTGAAGTAACTATGATGGGTCAAATTAACAATAGTGGGTTGATCAGTCTTGGCTTCATAATTGATGCGCAGCTCGTTATCTTCGGTAAGTCTATAAGTGACGACCACCTCGAGATTGCCGGGATAACCCTCTTCCCCGTCTGGGCTGAGATAACTGAATTTGACGCCAAGAGCCTGTTCTTCTTTAAATGGCTCACCCTTCCAGAGGACGCGGTCAAACCCGTTAAGCCCGCCGTGCAGATGATTGGGGCCGTCGTTGGTGGCTAAATGATACTCCTTTCCGTTAAGGATGAACCGACCCTTGGCCAGGCGATTGGCATAACGGCCCACGGTGGCGCCGAAATAGGGGTTAGTTTCTCTTTTTAGATAGCCCTCAAGATTGTTATGACCCAAGACAATATCAGCGAGCTGGCCATTGCGGTCAGGTGTCTCGAGGGAAATCAAGGTGGCGCCGTAAGTCATGATTTTAGCCCTTAAGCCGTGGCTGTTGGTTAAAATAAAGGCCTCGACTTCTTTCCCGTCAGGCAAACGACCAAAAATTTCTTTCTTAATTTCCATTCCGGCCACTCCCGTTGCTCCTGGTTTTTGTTGGCGGCAGGCAATAAAGGAGGTTAGAAGGCAAAAAAGGATGGTTAGCGAGATAATAGTCTTCCATTTTTCTGGCATTCTTTCCTCCGATTATTTACCTCGTTGGTTCATACGCCGTTTGGTTCTTAATCCTATCTTAATCTCTTTTTTATTGCAATTAACTTTGCTTACTAAGTCGCCAGCGGGCCTTTCTTCCCGGCGGCCCCCGGCGGGAAAATTGGCGTGAAGCGAGAAAAGAATAGGAGGTAAGGCGGGGCTCCTGTTCTCAAATTGGGGTTGGCCAGGCAAGAAAGACGGGTTTAACTAACAGCCAATTTTTTCAAAAAAGCCTTTTTATCCCCACTTGATTAGAATTTTTACCCGAAAAAGGGACAAAAGCTCCTTGACTAAAGACAAGGCGCGCTTCTTGGGAAAAGAAAGGTTAAAATAAAAGGAACTTCGGGGTTTTGTTTGGGTGAACCAGGAGAATTAAAGGCCCATGCAGAGCCTTTTGATGCACACCTTTAGACGAATCACTCTCGAGACTTTTAAGATTTTGCCATGGGCGACGGTTTGAAATCCGAATCAGCCTCGATGACCTTTGGACGAATCACTCCCGAGACTTTTAAGATTTTGCCTTATGGATAACCTATGGGGTGGGCTGGAGACACCCACCAAAAGAGCCGCTGACCGCAAAAATCCTGGGTAAAGGTTTACCTGATATATTGACCTTATATAGGGGCGGCTCTTCCTTAAAAATGGAGGTGATTTATTGGGCTTATAACGGCTGTATTTATTTTAAAAACAATAATATATAAAAGTTTAAACGACCAAAAATGCCGTTCAAAGCTGAAGCGTGATCTATTCTCATTCTTAGCTTAAAAAGGGATTAAAGAAGGGCTTTATAAAATCTGTGCTTCACCCTGATACAAGCGCTTATCTAAGCGAAAAAATGGCTTGATATTCATGATAAAAAAGCGCTAAATCCACCACTCTTTTTAAGAAGAGCCTGGAAGGGCTTGACAAAGGCTCAGATAATCTGTTATCTACATATAGTCTATTGAATTTGTCGACTATTTATTAGGGCTGATGAGACTTTCCACCAAAGGAGAATATGCCAGCCGAGCGATGCTCGAATTAAGCCTTAATTATCCCCACCGGGCCCTTCATATTCGAGAAATTTCCGAAGCGCAGGATATTCCTCCTCGTTTCTTAGAGCAAATTTTGCTTCTTCTTAAAAGAACCGGTTATCTGCGAAGCAAAAAAGGTCCGAAGGGTGGATATTTTTTGGCCAAGCCTCCTTCCCAGATTACGGTGGCCGAAGTTATCAGAGTCATGGACGGGCCGCTGGCTCCGATCGATTGTGTTAGCGTCACCGCCCATGAGTTTTGTCCCCGCGAAGACCGCTGCGGATTAAGGCGACTTTGGAAAGAAGTTAGGGATGCAGTGGCCTTGATTCTTGAGAGGACAACCTTCGAGGATTTAGTCAGCATCTCCTCGAGCCAAGAAAGGCGAGAAAAAGGAGACAGTTGAATTATTCAGGGCAAAATTTATTTTGGTCAAATAGATTATAAAATCGGTCGATTAAATCATTTAATAAGGAGCTGAAATGAATCGGCTGAAACCAAGAATGCCCTGGTCGCCCCAACTTCTCTTTTTCCTGATTGTCCTAAATCTTGGCTGGCTCGTCTCCCCGCCCTCAGGCTGGTCCCAGGAAGAAAAACTTCCGGTTTCAGCCCGGCGGCCGGTTGATTTTTCTGCTTTCGGCCAAGTCAGGTATACCGATTACTCCTCTAACGGGACCGATACCTTTTCCCTGCGCCGGGTTCGTCTTGCCTTGGCCAGCTCGGTCCTTCCCAGCCTCGATTTTAAGGTGCAGATAGAACAGACCAAAGCGATTAGTTTAGTCGAGGCTTATCTCTCTTTTCATCTCAGCCGCTATCTCGAATTTCGAGCTGGACAGTATAAAGTCCCTTTTAGTTATGAGAATTTAAAATCAGCTTCCGAGCAAGACTTTATTAACCGCTCCTCAGTGGTGGAAACACTGTGCCCGGGAAGGGATATTGGTTCTCAAGGAAGAGATATTGGTGTGACCCTTTGGCTTCATTCAGCGGCCATCGAAGCGGCGGTTGGGCTTTTTAACGGCTCTGGAATTAACCGGCTCGATAATGACGACCATAAAGATAAGGCCTTTCGTTTTACGCTTTCTCCCCTTAGAGGACTGACTATCGGTGGTTCCTGGTATGAAGGGCTTTGGCCTGAAAATCAAAACGCTTCTTCTCGGCTGCGCCGGCGCCAAGGTTTGGAGGCTCAGCTCAGGTCGGGTTCGCTAACCATCAACGGAGAGTACATCTTCGCCCAGAATTATGACCAGAAAGCCGCCGGCTGGGTTATCCAGGTTAATTTATTATTGCGGCAGGGTAGAATTCAGCCTGTGGTGCGTTTTGAATCTTTGGACCAGGACCGGGCGGTAAAAGATAACGAAGCCGAAGCCTGGACCGTGGGGATTAATTTTCATTTCGCCCCTCGCACCAAGCTCCAGATAAACCGGGAATCTCGGCTGCTTAAACCCGAAACCAAGAGACAGAATGTCTATTTGGTGCAGTTTCAAATAGGTTTTTAAACCATTATGAGGAGCTTAAGAAAATTAACCCCAAAAGGGTCAAAGAGAGCCAAGAAATTCCTTCGGTCGCTTTCCTCCCTCCTTTTGGTTTTCCTTTTCCTAATTTCCACCGTTTATCTATTTCCTCTAAGCCGGCCTTGTCTTGCCAACCAAGAGAAGCTTAAAGGCCGGCTGACCATTTCTGGCGCCTGGGCTCTTTATCCTCTTGTCGTTCGCTGGGCGGAGGAATTTCAAAAACTTTATCCCTCAGTAAAAATCGACGTTCAAGCTGGCGGAGCCGGCAAGGGCGTAGCGGATGTCCTTTCTGGAGCGGCCGATTTAGGTATGGTCTCCCGCGAGCTCCATCCGGAGGAAATGAGGCGCGGGGCCCTGGCCTTGGCTGTCGCCAAGGACGCCGTGGTGGTAACAGTTAGTGAGCGCCAGCCGTATCTGGATATTTTGCAGCGCCGCGGCTTATCGAGAGAGGTGCTGCGCGGCATCTGGATAACCGAAAAAATTAAAACCTGGGGAGAAGCCTTGGACCTTAGCAGCAAGGAACCAATTCATCTCTATACCCGTTCTGATGCTTGTGGAGCGGCTGAAACCTGGGCAGCCTTTCTCGGCGGCCACCAAGAAGACTTGAAGGGCACAGGAGTTTACGGCGACCCAGGTGTGGCCGAGGCGGTCAGGCGCGACCCGCTTGGCCTGGGCTATAATAACCTTAATTTTGCTTACGACCCGCAAACGCTGGTGCCTGTAAAAGGCCTAATTATCTTGCCCCTCGATTTTAATAATAATGGCCAGATAGACCCGGAAGAAAAGATAACCGCTAATCGTTCGCAGCTGGTCGAAGCGGTCAAAGAAGGAAGATATCCCTCGCCGCCAGCTCGCGACCTTTATTTGGTGACGCGGGGAGAGCCGTCCTCCACCCTCGTTCGAGCCTTCCTCGGCTACGTGCTCGGCGAAGGGCAAAAATTGGTTTCCGAGGCTGGCTATATTCAGGTTTCACCCGCCGCCATCGAGGCTGGCCGAAGGCATTTGGAGAAGAAATAGGTTCGCCATAAAGAATAGGTAGTTTTGGTTAGTCCAGAATAGAGATGAGTAGAAATATAAAAAATTATTTAATTATAAAAAGCTTGATTAAGGAGACAGAAATAAACCCGAAGTGGCCGGAGAGATGCCTGCAAGAGGAGGCCGGGTTTAGTCCTGGGCCTTAGCCAGGCAGGGAAAAAGCGGAGGAGCGGAGGCGAGATGAGCTTGGTCAACCGGCTGAGAAAAGAGTTCGTGGCCAGCCGGATTATTAGTTTATCCTCTGTCTTGCCTCTTTTTTTAATTTTTTTCATGCTTTTTGGCCTGCTTTTTAAATCCAAGCCCCTTCTTCTATCTCATTCTCTGCATAAAATTATTTTTTCCAGCCACTGGGCGCCGCTTAAGGGGCAATTTGGTCTCTGGCCATTTATTATGGGCACAATCTGGGTGACAGCTATTGCCCTTATCCTGGCGGCCCCGGTTTCTTTGCTCGTGGCCATTTTTCTGTCCGAATACGCCCGGCCCGCCGTGAGAGAGCTGGCTCGGCCGATGATTGACCTTTTGGCGGGATTACCCTCGGTTATTTACGGCGTCTGGGGAATCCTCATCATCGTTCCCTTTGTGGGCCGAATTCTGGCCCCGCTCTTCGGGACTTTCTCCAGTGGTTATAGCCTTCTGGCGGGCGGGATCGTCTTAGCCATCATGATTTTTCCCACGATAGTTCACGTCATCATGGAAGTTTTTAGAGCCATCCCCCAAGCAATGCGGGAGGCCTCCCTTTCCCTTGGCGCCACTAAGTGGGAAACAGTGAAATATGTCCTCCTGCGGCAAGGAGCGCCAGGCATTTTAGCCGCCTATGTTTTGGGCCTTTCTCGTGCCCTGGGTGAAACTATGGCCGTGCTCATGGTTGTGGGCAATGTGGTCCAAGTCCCCCGCTCTCTTTTCGCCGGCGGGTATCCCCTCCCTGCCTTAATTGCCAATAATTATGGTGAGATGATGTCCATTCCTCTTTATGATTCCGCCTTGATGTTAGCCGCGGCCATCCTCCTGGTTTTAGTCCTGACTTTCAATTTTCTGGCTCGCTCCGTCCTCGTCCGCGTCGAGCGGAGGCTGAAATGAGATGGCGTCATTGGGAAGAAAAATTTTTTCAGGGTTTGATGATAACGGCGACCTCTTTGGCGGCCCTGGTTCTTCTTTTTATCGTCGCGGCTATCGTGGTCAAGGGAGTTAAAGCGCTTAATTGGGACATCATCTTCCGATTGCCCAAGGGCGGATATTATCTTGGCCGGGGAGGAGGAATATTAAACGCCATCATCGGCTCTCTGCAATTAGCCGGAGGAGCGACTATCCTGGCCTTTTTCCTCAGTTTGCCGGTCGTTTTCTATCTCAATCTTTTTTCCCGGCCTGGTTCTTTTTGGCCTTCCGTCACTCGCTTTTCCCTGGACGTTCTTTGGGGAGTGCCGTCAATTGTTTATGGCGCCTTCGGCTTTCTGTTGATGACTATCTTAGGCTGGAGGGCCTCGCTGCTTCTGGGAATTATCACCTTGGCCTCACTTGAAGTCCCGATTATGAGTCGGGCCATGGATGAGGTTTTGCGGCTTGTGCCCAGAGAATTATCAGAAGCTTCCTTTTCCTTGGGCGCAACCAAATTGGAAACTGCTTGGAAGGTGGTTTTAAGGCAAGCTCTTCCCGGAATCATCACGGCAGTGCTCATCGCCTTTGGCCGAGCTATAGGCGATGCCGCTTCGGTCTTACTTACGGCAGGTTATACTGACAACATCACCACCTCCCTTTTCCAGCCCGTGGCTTCTTTACCCTTGGCAATTTTCTTCCAATTAGGGACTCCCTATCCTGAAGTTCAGCAAAGAGCTTATGCCGCGGCCATTATTTTAACGTTAATTATTCTTTTTATAAGCCTTCTGGCCCGGGGCATTATTCGACATTATGCCCGACATACCGTGCGTTGAAGAGGTTTAAGATGAGTGCTGGCCGAACCGAATCTCATATTAGCCTGAGAAACTTGAGCGTTTATTATGGCGACCTTCAGGTGCTAAAAAATATTTCCTTGGATATTCCAGACCGCCAAATTACCGTTATTATCGGGCCTTCTGGTTGTGGCAAAACTACTCTGCTTAAATCATTAAACCGCCTTCTCGATTCCACTGAAGGGGTCCGAATTAAGGGGGAAGTATTGGTCGACGGAGAAGACATTTATGCGCCCCAAGTAGAAGTAACCCGGATTCGCCAAAAAATGGGCCTTCTTTCCCAGCGGCCTCAAGTACTTCCGATGTCTATTTATGATAACGTCGCCTATGGGCCAAGAATTCATGGGCTTCGCCGCCGCCGGGAGCTGGACCAGATAGTCGAGCATTATCTCAAGATTGCTGGGTTGTGGGAAGAAGTCAAAGATAGACTTTCGGAGCCAGCCTCTCGTCTCTCCTTGGGTCAGCAACAGCGACTCTGCTTAGCCCGGGGACTGGCCGTTGAACCGGAGATAATCTTAGGCGACGAACCGACCTCAGCTTTAGACCCGCAATCGAGCCAGAATGTGGAACGCTGCTTGTTAACGCTTAAATCCCAATACACGGTCTTGCTGGTTACTCATATTTTGCGACAAGCCAGACGAGTGGCCGATTATATTGTTTTTCTCTACTTAGGCGAGGTTATCGAACATGGCCCAGCAGAAGTTGTTTTCCGCCAGCCTCGTGACCCGAGGACGAGAGCCTACCTTTTGGGCGAAATTAGCTAAGGACTGGGCTGGGTAAATCGACCTCGAAAGAAGCGGCCGCATCGGTCGTTATTTACAATAATTCTTGCTGAGCTCTCTGTCTCTCGCCGAAATTTATAATCCTCGGGGTTTGCCGACTAAAAAACGGGAAGAGTCTTCCTCTTTTAGCCGGCAATGGAGGAAAGAGATGCCGACTCAGCGGAGGTTTTTCAAAAAGTTTGTAAAGTTGATTTCGTTCGCTTCCAGCCCGTAGGCATAGACATAACGGCTGGCTAAATGGGAAGCGAAGAGGGCGCGGAGATAGTTGGCTGGCACCCGCCTCACCAGACGATTTAACCCTACTCGGTTAATCAAAACCGAGGGGAGACAACAAGAAGTGACGCGGCGGAAAAGGGCTTTGTCTTGATGAAGGTCCGAGGCATAAATGGCGTCTTTAATCTGGATAATCTTTTCACTGATGAGGTCAGAGAGGACAGACCGCGGAATCCTCCTTTTTTCGTTCTCCTTCCAGATTATTTCCCATTCCAGCCGGGCGTTTTCGCGGATAATCTGCAGGATTTCTTTGATGTAAGCCTGGCGGAAGGGAGAAACCCGGCCGTCATGAACACACATCAGCTCTTCATATTCTTGTTCCTCGAGAGCCAAGCTGGCTAAGACTTCCAAGGAAGAAGAGGTGACCCCGCCTTTGTTGGCGGAAGCATCCTTATAAATAATAACGCCTCGTTCCTCAAGACGCAGCCGCGCCTGCTGGGTAAGAAAAAGATTGGCGCCCTCGACTATGAGGCGAAAACGAGGGACCCCTTTTTCATCGACAAGTTCTTGCCAGTTGTTGATGTTTATGGAAGCGGGCCGGCCGCCGCAGGGAACAAAAATGTCGGCTTTAAACTTGGGATGAAGATGAAACGAATTGCGAAAATCAAGCCCACTGGCTACCTTCTCCCCATCGGGTAAGACAACATCTTTTTCTTTGATCGTCACCAGGAATCCTTGCGGGGAAAGAAACTGACGGCGGAAAAACTCCACGGGCCGCCTGTCTCGCGCCAAGCGCCGCAGCTCCTGGCGATTGATCCCTTCCGGGTCATAGAGAACCCCAGAGCCGTCAACGATGGCTAAAATCTTATCCTTGGAAATGAGGACCTCATTACTCCCTAAGTCGCCGTCAGGACCGCCAGTCATAACTTTGCTTACCGTCTCTTCCTTTAGGCCGAGTTTTTTGAGCGAGGCCAGGACGTATTCATGAATAGAATTGGTGGTCATGCCGTAAAGGTCGTGGGGAATACCTCCCATCTCCACCGGCTTGCCAGTGGAGAAGGAACGCCAATAGCGATACCCTCTAACCTTGGCCCTTTCCGCCGCCCAGGCCATGAGTTCGGCCGTACCTTCGTCGGGGCCAAGGAAAAGAATTACTGGCTTTTGGTAATAATCGACAATATTACGGTCGGGCAGCATCAGGTCGAGCAGGCCGTCGATGTATTTTTTAAAGGCTGCCTCGCCGCAGTTTTGAAAGCCCCAGTTGAGGAGAATTGTTCCTTTTGACCCCCCCTCAGGAATGTCCTTGTTTTTGCGCTGCTGAGTAAAAGCTAAATTGTAATTTTCGTCGAAGATAAAATCGGAATTATGGAGATAATTCTGCAGGTTAGTGGAGCGGACAATTCTAATCCCGCCTCGGGCAATATCGCGGAAGCGCACGTGAAAACCACGCATTTCGGCCGAGACTACATGGATGATGGAGTAGGGTTTTTCGGGATAGTCGATGGGGTCCAGGAAGTTCGGGTCATAGAGAAAAGAAAGCGAGGTTTTCTCGGGGAGATAAAAGTTGGTCTTGAGAATGGCACGGATAAACTGAACGGCGGCCAGGACGATATGACGGTCAATTTCGACCGGTATCTCCCTTTGAATTTCCTGTCTCAGTTGTTCCAAGTCAGGCTGGATGTTGTGGTCTGAATATTCAGGATTAAATTTTCGGTCAAAAAGGGCGAAGAGTTTTTTAAGGTAAGGATAATATTCAAGATAGGCGTCCCAAACTCTTTGTTCATGGTAAGTGTCTTTAACCAGTTTGGTACGCAAGTTCCGGAGAACGCCCAGCAGCTCGGGTGAATCCTTGAGAGCTTCGGCCAAACGGCGATACTCTTCGCTAAAACCAGACAAAAATTGGTGGGCAAAGCTCCAGGCAGCCACCCCAAAAACTGTTTCTTGGGCGGTAAGTTTTCCTTCTCGAAAGAGAGCATTCAAAGGAGAGTCAGGGATGACATAGAGCAAGGAGATATCCTGAATGATATCCTCGAGCAGAGCCTCGTCTTTGATTGCCGGAAGGTAGAAGGCGTAGGCGGCGCGACCGTTGGCGAATTGCTCGATATATTTCCGGTTCGAAACCAGGCCGTGGGAATTAAAGACATCGGAGACGTTCGAGAAAAAACGCTGGCTACCATCTCTTTTAATGACCACGGTAATTCTTGTCTCCCCGGTCTTCTCGACGCTGGAAACTTCAATATAAGGACTTTCCCAGTCCTTGGTTAACCGCAGCAGTCGAGCATAACGCTTAATTGTCTCGGGAGGAGAAGTGGTTAAGAAAGTTTTATCAGCCACAAGGTGGATATTGGTTTCAAGGGGCGAAACAGCCTCTTTTTTGAACTGCGGTAGACAGACTACGTACATCCTTAAATGGCCCAGGCCCGGTGATTTTCGTTGGGTCCGATAGCATTGGAGCCGGCAGTTGGGAAATTTCTGCTCAACCCGTCGCTCTATTTCCAGAGCCCGGGGATGGACGTCGTCGACGAGATAAACAGCGTGATTTTCCTCTTCTGTGCTTAAATCGATGCGGACTGATTTTTTTTCGCCGATGGTGGCGATAATCTCGGCAGCCTTGACGGCCTGAATATGGTTAGCCATGGTGGCTAAGGGTGTGGTCCGGAAGTAATATTCATTCATGCCTAAGCGGGAGCAAAACCAATCGAGCTCTTCCCGGACTGTTTCGGGAGAATACTCGCCTTTTTCCAGGATAATTTTTTCCAGTTGGGCTAATTGTTCTTCACTGAGAGGGGAATGGGCGGCAATTTCTTTTAGGGATTTCATCCTAACCTCCTAAGGATACCATTTTAACATATATAAGATTTTTATCCAGGTGCTGGCCAACCGCCTTAAAAGTCGGCCCGGTTCTATCTTCGGTGGGATAAAGCGCTGGCGATGCGGCCTCACCTCGGCATAAATTTTTAGCGCCGCCTCGTCATCGCTCCTCCCAACGCCGGCCGCTAAGAATGAGAAGTGAGGTAAAAATTCCAGGAAAGGGGAAAATTACCTCAAGGGATTTTTGGGAAAAAATCAGCGGCGGCGATAAAACTTGTTTTCCTTTTATTTTCAATAAGATAGCCAGTTTAAAGGAAGCGTTTTGCCCGGCCATTTGGCATTATTCTTGCTTATCTATTTCTCTGGCAAAAACTATTTTTTTGCCGCTCAAAGAACTCGGGCCTCGATGAAAAGGCGGTCGATAGTGAGAGGCTATTGAGGAGGTAACGGAATGGCCGAAATTAGTCCTCGAGATAGGGCAAAAGCAGCTTCCGCGGAGCTCCTTCAGTCCTTCTGGTGGCAACTGAGAAATATCCCGGGTGGTCAAAAGATTAAGCGTTGCCTTCAGTGTGGTACTTGTACCGGCTCTTGTCCAGTTAGCAGCACGATGGACCTGACCCCCCGGGAAGTCATCGCCCTTTTTCGCGCCGGCGATTTAGAAAAAATTCTCCAGTCCCGGACCATCTGGATTTGCGCCTCCTGTTATGCCTGCACAGTTCGCTGTCCCGTAGGCATTAAGGTTACCGACGTCCTTTATGCTCTGAAACGGCTGGCGATGGAAAACAACTTGTTTCCGCGACGCTTTCCGGTTCACGCCCTTTCCCGCTCTTTTGTCTCCTTAGTCAATTCCTTTGGTCGCAGTTATGAACCCGGCCTACTGATGCTCTTTTCCTTCCGGACTAAGCCGACTCGCCTCCTTGGCTTACTGCCCTTAGCGTGGAAGCTTTGGCGACATGGCCGGGTTGGTCTCTGGCCGAAAAGAGTAAAAAAGAGAAAAGAATTACGAGCCTTGCTGGCCGAAGCGGAGATTATGGAGCTCATCGTGCCTTGGGAACTGGAGCCGTCGGCCCGTCCTTAGGTGGAGAGGAGGAAACAAACATGGCTTATCTTTATTATCCTGGCTGCAGTTTGGAATCATCAGCGCGAGCCTACGACGAGACCACCCGCTGGGTGTTTCGGGCTCTCCACGTTGAGCTGAAAGAATTAGAGGATTGGAACTGTTGTGGGGCGACGATGTACATGTCCATTAAAGAAACCATTTCCTTAGCTTTTTCGGCTCGCAACCTCGCCCTGGCAGAAAGGGTTAACGGCGAGATTATCGCCCCTTGCAGCTCCTGTTATACCATCCTGAACAAGACTAACCACATCCTTCAGGAGAATTTCATCCTTCGGGCCAAGGTTAATCAATCGCTGAAGAGAGCTGGCTTGGAATATCAGGGCCGGGTTAAAGTTCGTCATCCCTTGGATGTCCTGGTAAATGACATTGGTTTAGAGACGATAACAAAGAAAATGGTCCGCTCCCTTAAAGGCCTCAGAATAGCGCCTTATTACGGCTGTCAGATTGTTCGGCCAGAAGGCTTTTTCGACGACCGAGAAAACCCGGTAGCCATGGACCGCCTGTTCACGGCCTTGGAAGCGACCGTCGTTCCCTATCCTGTGAAGCTGCGTTGTTGCGGTGGCATGCTGATGACGACTTTTCCGGAAGTCGCCCTTAACCTGAACCGGGAAATAATCGAGGCGGCGGCAGCCGAAAAGGCTGACGCCATCGTTACTACTTGCCCTCTCTGTCAGATTAACTTAGATGCTTACCAGGACAAAATAAATCGTAAGTTTGGGACCAATTTTCATCTTCCTGTCTTATTTTTCACCCAGCTCTTAGCCCTGAGCTTGGGTGCCGACCGGTATGAGCTCAGAGTGAAGGAAAACATAATCGCTGTGCCGGATAAGATTCTGGGAGGTCAGCCATGAATTCTAAAGAGACCCCAAAAATTGGCGTTTATATTTGCCATTGTGGTTCTAATATTGCGGCCACCGTGGATGTCGTCGCGGTTCGAGATTTTGCCGCTGAGCTTCCAGCGGTGAGGGTGGCGAGGGAATATAAATTTATGTGTTCTGACCCCGGCCAAGAAATGATCCGTCGGGATATCCAGGAACTGGGTCTTAATCGGGTGGTGGTAGCCAGTTGTTCACCCTTGATGCATGAACCAACTTTTCAGAAGAATTGCGAGAAGGCTGGACTCAATCGCTATCTTTTCCAGATGGCTAACATCCGGGAACATTGTTCCTGGGTTCATAAAGACCGCAAAGCGGCCACAGAGAAGGCTAAGTTGTTGGTGGCCGCGGCGGTCCGCCGCGTGGCTTATCACCAGCCGTTAGAGCCGATGAAAGTGAAGATAAACCCCGCTACCCTAATTGTTGGCGGCGGCGTGGCCGGTATTCAAGCCGCCTTGGAGATTTCCGAGGCCGGCTATGAAGTCTATTTAGTCGAAAAAGAACCTTCCATCGGCGGGCGGATGGCTATCTTGGATAAGACCTTTCCTACTCTTGATTGTGCCGCTTGCATTCTGACGCCCAAAATGGTGGCTGTCGGCAGCCGGCCAAACATTCATCTGCTCAGTTATAGCGAGGTAGAGGAAGTCTCGGGCTCCTTAGGTAAGTTCAAAGTCAAAGTTAGACGCAAGCCTCGCTATGTCGACGAGACAAAATGCACTGGCTGCGGGCTTTGTTATTCTTCCTGTCCCGCCATCCGCATTCCGTCGCGGCGGGTAATCAAATTAGGCGACCGAGTATTGAAAGAAATTAGCTGAGGATTGAAGAAAGAGGAGGCCAAAAAATGGAAGTGAAAGCCGAGCTCATCCAAGCCATCCTGCAAAAATGGCAATACCGGAAGGATTTTCTGATTGAAATCTTACAGGATGTCCAGGACGAATTCCATTATCTTCCCCAGCCTGTCTTAGTGGCGATGGCTCGCTACCTGGAAATTCCGGTTAATCAAATTTATGAAGCCGCAACCTTTTATAAAGCCTTTAGCCTTGAGCCCAAAGGTAAATATCAGGTCAGTGTCTGTAAAGGAACAGCTTGCCACGTTAGGGGAGCGGCGACAGTTCAAGGTGCTTTAGAGCGAGAGCTGGGAATAAAGATGGGAGAGACAGATAAGAACCTCGAGTTTACCTTAGAGCCAGTCCGCTGCCTGGGTTGTTGCGGATTAGCCCCAGTGATCACGGTGAACCAAGATGTTTATGGTAAGGTGGAGGCAAGCGAGGTCTCTAAGATTATCGAGAAATACCGGAAGGGGGGCGAAACCGCCAAAACCACAGTCACCATGGGGAAAGGGGGACGGCCATGAGACGGTTGAAAGTCGAAGACTTGGCTCAAATTAAGAAAAAAAGGCGGGAAGAAATAAAATTAAGCCAAGCTGGTCCGTTTAGAGTCCGCGTTGTTGTCCACTTGGGAACATGCGGATTGAGCGCCGGCGCGGGCAGCATCCTCGAAGCCTTTGAAGCTCAGGTTGCCTCTCACCCCGAAGCCAAGGTTCATCTCCTGAAATGTGGCTGCGGCGGTTTCTGTGCCCGGGAGCCGATGGCTCAAGTGGAAGTTCTGGGAATGGAGCCTGTAACCTACGTGGACCTTAAGCCCAAGGACGTAAAAACTATCTTTGAAGAGCATGTGCTTAAGGGAAAGGTGGTGGAGGCTAAAAGACTCCCCCCAGAGGAATCTTTTTTTAGACGGCAGCATTTTATTGTCTTGCGGCACCGCGGTCTTATCGACCCTGAAAATATCGAAGATTATATCGCCTATGATGGCTATACGGCCCTGGCCAAGGTTTTAACTTCCATGACCCCGGAGCAAGTTATTGCCGAAGTCAAGGCTTCTGGATTGCGGGGCCGAGGTGGCGGCGGTTTCCCGGCCGGGGTTAAATGGGAGACCTGCCGGCAGGCCGGCGAAGAAAGGCATGAAGAACGGTACGTGATTTGTAATGCCGATGAAGGCGACCCCGGTGCCTATATGGACCGGAGCGTTATTGAATCCGACCCCCATTCCGTCATCGAAGGCATGATTATCGGCGCCTATGCTATCGGTTCCCATCAAGGCTATGTTTATATTCGCAAAGAATACCCGGTGGCCTTAGAAAAGTTAAACATTGCCTTAGCCCAGGCAAGAGAATATGGCCTCTTGGGTGAGAACATCCTGGGAACGGACTTCAGCTTTGATATCGAAGTCCATCGGGGGGCAGGCGCCTTTGTCTGTGGCGAATCAACCGCTTTGATGGCTTCCTTAGAAGGAAGAGCCGGTATTCCTCGGGCTAAATATATCCATACCGTGGAGTATGGTCTCTGGAATAAGCCCAGTTGCCTCAATAACGTCGAGACCTGGGCTAACGTGCCAGTAATCATTAACCAAGGTGCTTCCTGGTTTACTCAGATCGGTACGGGCGATGTTACTAATAACCCCTGGGGCGGAAGCAAGGGGACGAAAGTTTTTAGCCTTACCGGCAAGGTCAAAAACACGGGGCTGATCGAGGTGCCGATGGGCATAACTTTGCGGGAAATAATTTTTGATATTGGCGGCGGCATTCCCGGGGGCAAAAAATTCAAGACAGTCCAGACTGGCGGACCCTCGGGCGGTTTCTTGCCGGAAAGTTTGCTCGACCTGCCAGTGGATTTCGATAGCCTGACTGAAGCTGGTTCCATGATGGGGTCGGGCGGGATGATCGTTGGCGACGAAGATACCTGCATGGTCGATATGGCCAAGTATTTTATTAACTTTCTTTTAGAAGAATCCTGCGGTAAGTGTGTTCCCTGCCGGGAAGGCCTGCGCTCGATGCATGCGATCCTGGAAAGAATAACCAAGGGCCAGGGCAGAGAGGGAGACCTGGAAGCCCTGGATGACCTGGCCCGGGTAATGACCCAATCTTCTCTCTGTGCCTTAGGTCAAAGCGCTCCTAATCCTGTCCTTACGTCTATCCGCTATTTTCGGGAAGAGTATGAGGCCCATATTCGCGACCATAAATGCCCGGCCGGAGTCTGTCCCGACCTCTATGAAATGACGATTGTCCCGGAGCTTTGCTCGGGCTGCATGGTTTGTGCCCGCTACTGCCCTACCCAGGCCATTTCAGGTGAGAAGAAGAAACCACACCGGATTGACCGGAATAAATGCATTAAATGCAATGTGTGTTATTCTCTCTGCAAATTTGGGGCTATCAAGAAAACATAGGAGGCAGCCATGGAAGAGAAGAAAATCGTTACTTTGAAGATAGACGGGCATGAGGTTCAGGCTGAAAGAGGCACCCCCATCATCAAGCTGGCCGCTAAGTTGGGAATTTACATTCCGACTCTTTGCCATAATGATTTTGTTGAGCCCTACGGAAGCTGTCGCGTTTGCTCGGTGGAAATGAGGCGAGGTAAGAGGAAACGATTGGTTACCGCCTGCAATTACCCAGCTCAACAGGGAGAAGAGATTTACACGGACACGGAGTTGGTCAGGGAGAATCGGCGGCTCATTTTAGAATTGCTCTTAGCCCGCTGTCCTGAGGTCCCGATAATCAAAGAAATGGCCGCTGCCTACGGCGTAACCGAGACCCGATTCGAAAAGCTTTATTCCGACTGCATTAATTGTGGACTCTGTGTTCGCGTTTGCTCGGAGATTGTCGGGGCTAACGCCATTGGCTGGGCCGGTCGGGGCGTCAACCGAGAAGTGACCACTCCCTTCGAGATTGACCCTGAGGCCTGCATTGGTTGTGGAGCCTGTGCTGGTGTATGTCCTACGGGTCGCATTAAGATTGAGCCTATGTGGGAAAGAAAAGAAGGCGAGTTACGCGAATTCACCCTCGGCCCAACAAGCGCCATATATATTCCTACTTATCAGGCCGTTCCCAAGGTGCCGGTCATCGACCCCAAGGCCTGTATTCATTTTAAGACCGGCGGCTGTCAGGTCTGTAGCCGGGTTTGTGAACCGAAGGCCATTGCCCATGACCAGGAAGAAAGAATAGAAGAGTTGGAAGTGGGACAAATTCTGGTGGCTACGGGATATGAGCTTTTTAACCCGCAAGTTATGAAGCAATATGGCTATGGCGCTCTGGATGATGTTTATAGCAGCCTGGAAATGGAATACCTGCTTAATTCCAGCGGCCCGACGAACGGCCGGATTCTATTGAAAAACGGTCAAGAGCCGCGCTCGATCGCCATTATCCACTGTATTGGTTCCCGGGATGTTAATCATCATCCCTATTGTTCCCGGATTTGCTGCATGTATGCGCTCAAATTTGCCCATTTGATTAAGGACCGGTCAGAAGCTCAAGTTTACCAATTTTACATTGACATGCGAGCTTTTGGTAAAGGTTATGAAGAGTTTTTCACCCGGATTCTCGACGAGGGAGTCAATGTTATTCGCGGCCGGGTAGCGGAAGTAGTTAAGGCCGGGCCGGGTAAAAATGAGACAGGAAAATTGCTCGTTCGCGCCGAGGATACGTTAATTCATCAATTTAGAGAAATCCCGGTGGACATGGTCATTCTCTGCAGTGCGGTAGAACCGCAGAGGGACGCGGACCGCATCCAGCGCCTTTTTTCTCTTAGCCGCAGCCCGGATGGCTTCTTCTTAGAAAAGCATCCTAAGCTTGACCCCACGGCCACTCCCACTGACGGCGTGTATATAGCTGGCTGCTGCCAAGGCCCTAAGGATATTCCCGATACCGTCGCTCAGGCCAGTTCGGCGGCAGCCAGGATTCTGGCCACGATTGCCAAAGGGATAGTGGAAGTGGCGCCTATCGTCGCCTATATTGACCCGGAAATTTGTGCTGGTTGCCGTTTATGTGTTCAGCTTTGTCCTTACGGAGCAATCGAATATTTAGCGGAAAAAGGAATTAGCCAGGTTAACGAGGCTCTCTGTAAAGGATGCGGGACGTGTGTTTCCGCCTGCCCCTCTGGCGCTTCGACGCAGCGGCATTTCCGGGACGAGCAGATAATGGCTGAAATCGAGGGCTTGCTCCTGGACCAAAGATAGCTGCTCCTTTAATAAAAAAATAAACAACTGGGCGTAGAGAGACAGCTCAGAGGGGTCAAACTTCAGCTTCTAAGCTCACGAGGGTAAGCTCGGTGCCATCGAGGATGGTCACATTGCCGGAGCCACAGCGGGGACATAGAAGCGGCAGGTCATCTTGGCTCGCCTCCTGGCCGCAGTGGCGGCATTGAAATCTCACCGGGACTATATCCAAAATTAGCTCAGCTTCGGAGGCGATGGTTTCTTTTTTGTAGATATCGAAAGCGGTCTGGAAGCATTCAGGCACCACGCCCGAAAAAACACCACAGCGAAGCCTGACGAGAGTTATGCGCTTGATTTTTTCTTCTTTTGCCTTCGTCTCCAGAAGCTCAAAAAGATTGACGACTAAGGATAATTCATGCATGGCGGCTTAAGAGTTTCTGGCGTTGGTTCAGAAGCAGTTGAATTACGGCCGAAATTCCCTCGCCGGTCTTAGCGGAAGTAGCCAAAATACTTAGGTTGGGGTTAATTTCCTTGGCCTCTCTTTTAACTCTTTCTAAGTCAAAATTAAGGTGGCTGAGCAAGTCAATCTTGGTAATAATGAGGCTTTGCGAGGTTAGGAAGGCCTTGGGGTACTTTTTAGGTTTGTCTTCTCCCTCCGTCACCGAAAGAAGCACCCACCGGAGCGTTTCACCCAGGTCATAAGAGGCGGGACAGACTAAGTTTCCCACGTTTTCGATGAACAGGAATTCAGTTTCTGCGGGAATTTCGCCAATAACTCGAGCCATCATTTTAGCCTCGAGGTGGCAGGCCCCGCCAGTCGTTATTTGCCAGGCAGCTACACCCTTGGCTCTAATTCTGGCTGCATCCAGCTCGGTTTCGATATCGCCTTCGATAACGGCCAACCGGTGCTGAGGATGAAGGGATTCGATAATTTTTTCTATCAGGCTGGTTTTGCCTGAACCCGGCGAGCTCATCAAGTTAATGGCTAAGGTACCGCGGCTTTCCAAGAGGTTTCGGACGGCAGCGGCAATCTTTTTATTAGAACCAAGCAGGTCCTCAAGAACGGTGATTTCTCTGCGACTCATCGGAATTGGTTTCGAGGCCTAAAATAGATTTTATATGTTTAATTATACCCGGGAGGCTGGCTTTCATTTCAGGCGACAAAGCTTCGCCAAGATGATAAATGTCCTTAGCCTCAACAGCGATTATGGTTAATTCCTGCGGAACGGGAAGGCCGGCGGCCCGGCCGATTTCTAAGACCTGGTTAAAAGACACATAATGGGGCGAGGGACCGGGAACAGCTCTTAGGTCTTTTTCTTTTAAGACCCGGACACGGCCAGTCTGGGGGTGGGGTTGTTTGATGGTGTCAATGATGAAAAGACGGTCGTACCCAAGAATCAAGTCCAGGATAGCCAGCCCGGTACAAGTTGAGGCAACCAAATCCACTGGGCCCAAGGGAGTGGCTATTGAGTCTGAGCTGTCCATATCATTCAGGCATTCTTTTCTCAATCTCTTTACGACCTCAAGACCGACGCCGTCATCGCCAAAAAGGTCGTTGCCTAAACCAAGAACCAGGGTTTTCATCGGTTATTCGCCAGCGGCAAAAGAACGGTAAAAGTACTACCCTTTTCAGGCACGCTCTGGACTTCGATGGAGCCGTCGTGGGCTTCGATGATTTTTTTGGCGATGGAGAGGCCAAGACCCGTCCCCTTAGTCATTCCCTTTCCCGGTCGTGGGACGCGATAGAACTGGTCGAAAATAAATGGCAAGTGTTCGGGCGGGATACCAATACCAGTATCAGCGATTTCGATAGCTAACCGGCCGTTAGTTTTACGGATTTTTACTCGGACTGAGCCGCCGGGGCGATTATATTTGACCGCGTTATGAAGCAAGTTGGCCAAAGCCTGTTCGAGGCTTTGTTCGTCCGCCAAAACAACATCTGTCGGTGTGGCCACTTCTAAATTGATTGCCACCTGGGCCTCCTCAGCTATTGGTTTTAGGGTTTCTATCTGTTTGGTGAGGAGAGCCTGGCAAGATATGGGTTTAAACTTGGAAACCAGCTCTTGGCGATTAATCCGGGCTAAGTCAAGCCAGTCGTTAATCAGTCGAAGCAGGGCGTCGAGGCGTTCTCGGCAGCGGCGGAGCATCTCGCCAATTTCCGGACTCACCGCTCCCGCATAGCCAGCGATGATGGTTTCAAAATATTGCTGGACGGCGACCAGCGGGCTGCGGAGTTGATGAGAGACTAAGGTGATAAAATTTTCTTCCAGAAGCTTTTTTTCCCGGCGCAGGTTTTCTGCTTCGCGGGCTAACTCGCGCCTTTCTAAGGCCCGGCGGATAATGATGCGCAGCTCTTCGGGCGTAAAAGGTTTGGGCAGAAAATCATAGGCTCCTTTTTTCATGGCTTCGACGGCTGATTCGACGGTGGCGTAGCCCGTAATAACAATAGAGATGATGTTCGGGTCGATCTCTTTAATCCGGTCAAGGACTTCGAACCCGCTGAGGCCGGGCATTTTGAGGTCGATGAGGGCCAAGTCCGGTTTTAGAGAGGCGGCTTTTTCCAGCCCCGCTTGTCCGTCCGCGGCTGTTTCCACCCGAAAGCCGTAGCGAACCAAAATTTGGGTGCAGGAATCGCGCATGGATTCTTCGTCGTCGATGACCAAGACTAACGGCTTAGCTTCCATTATTTTCTGACTCCCAAGAAATTCCGGAGTTATTATTTTAGCTTAAAACAAAGCTTTCGGGTAGAAAAATTTTTGGCCTTGCCAGAGACGAGATTATTTTAAGGTGTTCTGGCAGAGGAGAAGCTTCAGAATTCTTAAGGGGCGAATTTTTTTGACTCGTAGCTTCAGACCTCGGGAAAGGTTAAAAGTTAATGGTTCAGCCAAAGAAGAGGGTTAACTAAGCTCCCTCTCTTCCTTCTTTTGGCAAAAATTTATTCTCGGCCTCGGGTCTTACTCCCGAGGTCAAAGGGTGATGTCTATCCTCTTTGGCGCTTTGTTTATTTTTTCAAAAGTTTTTCGATCCGCGCCAGAAGGTCGGCGGGAACAATGGGCTTATCAATATAGTCATCTGGGCCAGCCATGCCCTGTTCTTCTCCCTTAAACTGAAACCTCGTTCCAGCGATTTCTTTGACGGCCGAAACAAAGATAACGGGCGTGTCTTTAAATTCCTTGAATTCTTTCGAAGTTTTAATGGCGTGGCAGAGGGAAAAGCCGTCAAAGAGACTGTCCATCATGATATCGAGAAGGATGAGGTCAGGTTTTTCCGCGAATATTTTCTCCTTGGCCTCCTGGGGGTTAGAAGCGGTAGCTACTTCATAAAGCGCTGACTTAAGAACGGGAGTCACTGCCGCCAAAAAATCGGGGTCGTCATCGATAACCAGAATTTTCTTTTGACTCATCAATTATTCCTCCTTTCATCAGGAATAAAAGCATTTTTTATCGCTAATTTTAGCTCTTCCAGGCCGAAAGACTTGATGAAGTAGAAAAATATATCTTGCGCTCGGACCTTGGCCTCCAACTTTTTAGAATTTTTCTTGGTCATCATAATGATTCTTAGGTTGGGGTCAAGGCTTTTCACGATAGAAACAGCCTCGTAGCCTTTCATTTCTGGCAAATCTACTTCCATCAGGAGACAATGATAATTACCTTCGGTTATTTTCTTTATGGCTTCAGACAGGTTTTTGCCAGTATCAATGGTATAAAGTTCGTCTTCCAATCGGGCCGCCAGCTCTCTTCTTTCCCGAGGGTCGGGGTCAATGATTAAAATCTTCTTTTCTGACGAAGCCATAACTTCCTTCCAGCCTTCTGATAAAGAGCAATTAACGTGCCAATTCCGCTTGGCCAGGCATTCTTGGGGCGAGGCTAACTTACTGTAAATAAAGAAGTTAGCGACAAAGAAATTATCTTTTGGGGATATCATTTTTGGCTACAAAGGGTTTGGGGCGATTCTCCCCATCTTTGTTCCAGAATTTCCTTCTCTTTTCTGGCTGCCAGCATTTTAACATAGAAAAAAAGGCCAGAGCAATAAATTCTCTTGATTTTTTATTCTGTTCATATTAGGAAAAAGACGTCCAGTGGCCTTAGGGATTGATGCAGGATTTAATGGCAGGCCGAGCGGCTGACCGCTCGTCGGTCAAAGGCGCCACTGGACGAAGGAGAGAGGCTAAAGGTTAGCTTCTCTCCTCATTTTCATTTTTTAAGAATCTCCACAATCTTTTCGATGGACTCAGTTACCGGTTTAGAGAGCTCGCCTTCCCTTAGCGTCTGAGGCTGAATCCCGAGGAAATAGGCCTTTTTAAGGTGAGCCAGAGAAAGAGAGTCAAGAAGTGGCGTCAGCAAACGATGGGTCAACGAGGAATTCCACAAAACCTGGACTAAAGGCATCAAAGTGATTTGACCCGAAGCGCCGCCAAAATTGAGGGCGTCAATCAAAAGAAGGGGTCTTCCTTCCACGGTGGACCAAAAGGCCTCATCATTAATTATCTCTTCCTCTAAATAGGCATCAGCGTGGCCGGCGGCCTTCAGCCTTTCCGCCAAGGTAAGCCCCGCCCGGTCATCTCCGTAGTTTTTAGTTCCGAGGCCGATAATTATCGGTTTAGTTTCCTTTAATTGTTCGAGTCTTTTCTCCCATTCAGTAACTTCCGCTTGGCGAACTTCAACTAAGTGGGCCGAACAGCTAATGCAAGGGTCGAAGGCCCGGACGACCATTTCTAAACGGTCGCGGATAAGTTCCTCCTTGCCTTCGTCTAAAAGTTTTTGGGCCGCTATTAGACAATAGCGCTCAATCTCTTCGGCATTTTGAGCTGTCGGAGTGATAATATCCGCAAAGGTAATCCGGCCGTCCTTGATTTCATAATGATGGATGAGTAAGCCTCGAGGGGCCTCGACTAACCCCGTTCCGACACCTTCGCGAGCTGAATAAGGAATAATCCCGGGGTCTTCAGGAAAGGATAGAATGGCGTCCACAACCTCGGGAATTTTTTCAAAACAGTACATGATTTCCAGGGCTTGGGCCGCGTTTTGGAAGAGTGGGTTACGCCTATACCGGTCGTTATAAAAACGAGTGAACATCCGGCCAGCCTCTCCCCGCAATCTTTCGCCGAGAAGGTTGACCCGGGCCTGGGCGCCAACGGTGTAGGTTTTTCCCTGGTAGCGGCTTCTCTTGGCGGTGGAGTGGGGCACGAGGAACTCGTTCGTTAAACGGGGATAATCATCCCGGTAGATTTTCTTGCCGTTAGAGACAACAATTTCATCGCCCCAAAGCCCGTACTGGCCGTCTCCAGGCTCGCAACAAGCAAAAATAGTCTCTTCTTCGGGGATATCAGGATAGGGGAGGCTACAGAAAAGTTCAGTGGTTTTGTGGACAAAAGGCATGAATTGAATAGCTCTGGCTTTAATGAACAAAAGCTCTTCTCGCGTCGGATAGCGGCCAAAACCACCGATAACCGGATTCTCGCCGTGGATAAAACGGCCACTCAAAACTTTCATTACATGATTACCGAATTGTTTCATCTCTAAGGCGATTTTAACCTCGAAGGGGAAGCGGGAGGCCATGGCAATGGCATTGGGAAAACCGACAAAATCAGGTAGGGCCAGATAATAAAGATGAAGTGAGTGACTCTCGATGAATTCACCTAAGTGCATCAGCTCCCGAAGCAGGGTAATTTTGGGAGGAACCTTTACCCCTAAAGCATTTTCCATTGCCCGGATAACAGCGTTCTTGTGCGAAAGGGTGCAAATAGCACAAATGCGCGGAGCTACGCTGACGTCTTCTTCCGGCGTTTTCCCGACGGCTAATCTTTCAATCAATCGGGGCCCTTCGTTTATTAAAAATTTAACTTCCCTCACTACGCGTCCGTCGATCGTGGCTGTCAGGCTGCCATTGCCTTCAACGCGGGCTAAATGGTCAATCGTTATTTTTTTCATCTTGAACCCTTCTCCTTTCTCAAGGACTGGAAAAATTCAACCACGGTTGTCCCGGAATAAATGGCCATTTTTCTTTTAATGCTTTCTGGGTCAAACCCCTTTTCCTGAAGCAGCTGAAATTCTGCGGTCCGGTTAGCTTCTTCCGATGGTCCCCAGCAACCAACGCAGGGCAAATTGTGGGAAGGACAAATCGCGGCGCAACCAGCCTTGGTCAGCGGGCCAAGGCAGGGCACTTGTCGGTTGAGCAGACAATCGTTTTCATGCCACTTACATTCTAAGCACACGGGAAAGCGATAAAGCTCCGGTGGATGGCCAGCTAAAAGACGGGTGAAGGCCGTGAGAAATTGCTCTTGGCCAATAGGGCAACCGGGCAGGTAATAATCTACCTTGATAAAGGCATCAATGGGCCGGGAGGGTAGAGGGCGAACGTTGGTATGTTTTAAATTTTTATATACTTGTTTAAACTCCTTTTCCCAAGTTCCAGAGGCGGTTAGGGCGGCCTGAATTCCGCCTTCGCAGGCACAGTTGCCGATGGCCACCACTATTCCCGCTCGTTGACGAATCGCCAGAAGCTCTTCCTTTTCTTCTTCAGTTGTCACCGAGCCTTCTACTAAAGCAACATCCACCGGCCCATGAGTGTTATCGCTCTTGGCCATAAGAAAGGCCTCGATGTCGGCGGCGGCAAAAATATTGACCAGCTCGGACTCGCAATCGAGAATGAGCAGGGCGTCTCCGGCACAACCAGTTAGCTCATAAACCCCTATTTTGACTTTGTTCATCGGCGTTCCTCCTTAAATGAGCTCCCTCATATGGAGCACATCCCAGTAGGTGAAGACAGGTCCATCCAGGCAGGTGTAGATGTAATCGATGGCACAATGACCGCATTTGCCCACACCGCATTTCATTCTTCTTTCTAAGGTCATCAAGATTTGATGTTTGGGAATATTAAGCTTGATTAGCTCCCGAATAACATATTTGTACATAACAGGCGGGCCGCAAACCAGGGCGTAGGTATTGACCGCGTTAACTTCCTTTAGCTTAGGAAAGAGGGTGGTAACGACACCAATATTTTCTGGCCATTGGCCGGTGTCATCCGCATCCACCGCTAAATGGCATTCCAGGTCGCCTCTTTTTTTGAGGTCAAAGTATTCCTCGCGGAAGATCATTTCGGCTGGTCGCTTGGCGCCATAAAGAACGCTTATCCGGCCAAACAGGTCGCGATTATCTAAGCAATAGAGAAGTACCGAACGAAGCGGTGCCGCGCCTAAGCCGCCCACCACGATGATGATGTCTTTTCCCTGCATCGCCTCCACCGGGAAACCGTTCCCGTAGGGGCCTCTTAAACCGATCAGGGAGTTTTCTTTGAGACGGAAAAGAGCGTTGGTGACTGTGCCCACGCGACGAATGCAAAATTCGAGCAAGCCTGGTCGGGAGGGGGGAGAAGAGATAGAGAAGGGCGCTTCTCCCGCCCCCAAAACCGAGACCATAGCGAATTGACCGGGCCGGTAGCGAAAGCCAAGAGCTCGCTCCATATCCACCAGCCGAACCTGGAAAAACTTAACATCCTGAGTCAAATGATAGGCCCTGACTATCCTGGCTGGCTCAGGGACAAAGGGGTTATTTTGAGTGTTTTTTTCGCTAATCATGGTTTCACCTCAGAGTGGAGACGTGACCAAAAGGCGTCAGTTGATTTACCCTCTAAGGCCGAGGCAATGGAATAGACGTTGATGCCCACTGGACAGGTAACGAGGCAGCGGCCACAGCCGACGCAGCTTGGCTTACCGTATTTTGAACCGAAAGCCTGGAGTTTGTGGGTATACCAGAGTTTGAGTCGGGCTGATTTCTTTTCCCGGAAATTCTCTCCTCCGGCCACCTGAGAATACTCAGGAAGAGTGCAGGAATCCCATTCTCGTACTCGCCGGCCCGGTTTGCCGGCTAAAAGGATTTCATCCCGGACGTTGTAACAGTTGCAAGTGGGGCAAACCATTGAACAGGAACCACAGGCTAAACAGGCTGCGGCGGCCTTTTCCCAGAGGGAGTCGCGGTATTTCAGTTCCATCAGGTCAGGCATGAAGACATAGTTAATCCTTCTCTGGAAAGCCTGCGCCCTTTTCTCGCGCCATTCGATATACTTCTGAATATCAGCCTCGTTCAGGTTTTCTTCGAAAAAGCCGGGTTTCATTCGCACCAGGTCGTCACCTCGGCTGGAGCCAATCCAGACCAGATACTCATCTTCCAGCTTGGTGAAAAAGAGGTCGTAACCCTCTTCGATGATATCAGTGTGAGTGGATTGGCAGAGGCAGTATTCGTCGGGCCAACAGGAAAGGCCGAGAATAATAGTTTTTTGCCGGGCCTGGAGGTAGTAGGAGTCAGGGAAGTTCTGAGTAAAAATGCGGTCAAGAGTGAGAAGGCCGTGAATATCACAAGGATGAATACCGAAAAGAAGGCGTTCTTTGACCCAGGAAAGGTCTTCTTTATAGCCTTCGGCCGTCACCTGGAACATATGAAAAGAGGGAGGGAGGAAAAGTTTCTTAGGGGGTAAAAGTGTCCTGGTGGCCTCGAGGTCAATCGTGGTGATTTCCTCGGCCGCCAGCGGCAAAAAAGCCGTCTTATTTTGTTTCTTTACCGGCGCCCAGAGTTCTGCCCCGTTGGCCAAAGCTGCCAGAAAAGGATAAAGATTTTGGCTTTTGAGTTTAAGTATCCTCATGGTCTTGTCCCTTTACAGTCATTAATTAATTCCTCCTTAAACCTATTGCGCTAAAATCCTGCATCAGATTATCTTGATATGCAAAATTTATGCCGAGTTTAACTTTTCCCCTTTTTCCTTCCCCTCCCTAAGTATAAGCAAAAGAAATACTTAAGACAAGCTTTATTAATTATCTGGTTTATTCTCGTTCTTTGATTGGCCGCTAAGGGGAGATTTTCCTCAGTCTGGGGGAAAAAGGAACGTCTGGCGGGCTAAAGATTAAGAAGGAAACAAACTACGATGATTCTAATTCAATCCGGTATTTTTTTATTTTCGCCCAAAGAGTCTTCCGGTCAATTCCGAGGGTCTTAGCCGCCGCGCTGCGGTTACCCTTGTTCTCCTGAAGGACAAATTTGATGTATTCTTTTTCCATCTCGGCTAAGGTTTTGGGCGGCGACGGCCACTGAGCTCCTGGGGCAACCCGGGCGGTGATGCCGTGGGTCAATAAATCCTCCAAGTCAATCGTCTCGCCCCGGGCTAAAACAACTGCCCGCTCGATGGTATTCTCCAGTTCTCGGATGTTTCCTGGCCAATCATAATCAACCAGGGCTTTAATTGCCCTGGCGCTCAGGCCTTTGATAGCTTTCTTGGCCCGGCGGTTGTATTTCTGGAGAAAGTGTTCGACAAGAAGAGGAATATCCTCTTTTCTTTCCCTGAGCGGTGGCAAATGAAGCGGAACCACGTTGAGGCGATAAAACAGGTCTTCGCGAAATTTCCCCTTTTTTACCAGCTCGGCCAGGTTTTCGTTGGTGGCGGCTAAAATTCGGACATCCACCTTGATGGGCCGGCTGCTTCCGATCCTGGTTATTTCTCTTTCTTGAATAACTCGCAAAAGCTTGGCTTGAATATTTGGCCCGATATTCGAAATCTCATCAAAGAAAATGGTTCCGCCGTCAGCCACCTCGAATCGGCCGTGTTTGGTCTCATGAGCGCCGGTAAAGGACCCCTTCACATGACCGAAGAGCTCGCTTTCAAAGAGGGTTTCCACTAAGGCCCCGCAGTCCACAACGACAAAGGGAGCGTGACGGCGGCCGCTATGTCGGTGGATTTCGCGGGCGATCAGTTCTTTTCCGGTGCCGCTTTCGCCCGTAATCAAAACTGTACTTTCTGTGGGCGAGACGCGGCGGACAATGTCCAAGACTTTTTGCATGGCCGGGCTCTGGCCGATGACCAGCTCGAATTCTATTTTGGCTTCCAGCTCTTGGCGCAGATACAGGTTTTCGAAAACGAGGCGGCGACTTTCCAGAGCTTTTCTGGTTATGACTCTTAATTCCTCGGGCGTAAAAGGCTTGGGCATATAGTCAAAGGCGCCCCTTTTCATCGCTTCCACCGCGGACTCGATGGAGCTGTACCCAGTAATAATAATTACTGGCGTTTCCGGGTTCGCTTCTTTCATCAAGGAAAGAACGTCCAGGCCTTTTATTCCGGGCAATTTAAGGTCGAGAAAGACCAGATGAAAATTTTGCTTCTGAAAAAGTTCTAAGCCTTCCTTGCCTTCCTGGGCTTCCTTAACTTCATAGCCTTCGCGCTTTAATACCTGGCTCATAGCATCGCGGATGGCCTCTTCGTCGTCAATGATGAGAATTTGGGCTTTTTCAGTCATGGGATAATTCCTTTGTTAGGGGGAGAATAATAGTGAAGGTCGAGCCCTGACCTACTTGGCTGCTAACCTCGATCGTCCCCTTATGTTTTTGGATAATGCTGTAGCTGATGGCCAGCCCCAGCCCGGTGCCCTTGCCGACTTCCTTCGTGGTGAAAAAAGGCTCAAAGAGCCGAGGCATGTCTTCGGGCCGGATTCCATGGCCCGTATCCTTAAAAGCAACCCGGATTTGTTCCTTCTTCGGGTCAAGAGAGGAGGTGATGGTCAGCGTACCTCGGCCGTTCATGGCTTCAGCCGCATTCAGGATAATGTTCATGAAGACCTGCTGCAGCTGAGCCGCATCCGCCACAATTCGGGGAAGCTGGCCATATTCTTTATTTATCTTAATATTCTGGAAGAGGGCCTGTTTTTCCATTATGGCTAAAGCGCGGTCGACAGTTTCGTTGACATCGGTTGGCGACATCTCTGGTTCCTTAGGTCGGGCAAACTCGAGCAGCCCTTTAACGATATCCTTACAGCGACTGGTTTCTTTCACAATCTTTCTTAAATTCTCATAGGCCGGTGTATTCTTCGGCATTTCTTCGAGGAGAAGATGGCTATAGATTAAAATGGCGCCCAAAGGGTTGTTGATTTCATGGGCCACACCCGCCGCCAATTTTCCCAAGGAAGCCAGTTTTTCTGATTGTAAGAGCTTGGTCTGCATTTCGGTCAGCTCCCGGGTTCTTTCTTCGACCTTTTTCTCCAGGGTTCGGCCCCATTCCATTAATTCTTCGTTGGCCCGGCGAAGCTGGTCAATCATCTCATTGAAAGAAGTGGCCAAGAAACCCAGTTCGTCCCGGGATTTTATGTCCACTTTATGGGATAAATCACCTTTAGCTATTTCCTCGGTGGCAATAACCATTCTTTGCAACGGCCGAGTGATCTGAGTCGTGGAAAAATAAAGGATAATTAAAAGGAAGACGACACAGAGAGAAGCCATGAGAGTAAAGGTTAGCATCACCCGGTTAGCGGTGTCGATGTAGGGCTTTTCCAGCATGCCGACATAGAGGATGCCGATAATTTTCCCCTCAACATTTTTAATCGGTTCATAAGCGGTGATATACCAATCAGTGACCACAAAAGCTCGGTCTATCCAGGCCTTTCCTTCCTCGAGGACCGCCTTTTTGACCTCGGCCGAAAGGAGTGTGCCAATGGCTCTTTCCCCTCGTTCGTTACGGACATTGGTTGATATTCTCAGGTCGTTGAGGAAAATAGTCGCTGTCCCGACATCCCGACCTTTATATTTTTCTCCCTTAAAAACGATCTCTTTGATGCGGTCAACAATCTCATAGTTACGATTCAAAAGAATTCCGCCGTAGAGAACTCCCAGAATGCGGTGTTTTTCGTCCTGAATGGCGGCGGCCGCCTTAAGAACCAGGCCACTGCTTTCAAAGTCCTTGGTTTTGGGAGCGGCTCGCGGGGTGGGGATAAATTGGAAATAGGCCTGGGCGGCTAAATCCTCACCTTCCAGACGTAACTGGTCGCCTGAAATAACCTCAGGATGGGCGCTGACTCCTCCTTTGAGGGCCCAGCGAATAAGCTCGTCTTCAGCTTGACTGTCGCCCACCTTTTCTGGGTTTCTTGTCCGGACAATAACTTTACCCGTGCCGTCAGTTAGAGTAAGGATATCTAAGCCAAAATCAGTCCGAACCCGGGAAAGATACCGCTCCAGAAGGGCGGTGTTCCCGGTTTTGAGAGCCTCCAGGATGCTCTCGCGGGCCGCAGTCAGAGTAACAATTTGCTGGATATCATTAAGCTTTTCGTTGAAAACCATCCAGGCTGCGGCTAAATCGTGTCGGACCTTAAGTTGAGCCTGGTCGATAAGCGTCCGCCGGACTAATCGCGAACCGATAACGAGAGAAATGAGCCCGCCAATAATGATGACTGTGAGGAAGCTCAGGATGAGCTTCGTGCGAAGTGAGAAAGATGGTCGTTCCATTTGACTTAGCTTTGAAGCCGGCCTTGATTTCCTTCTCGAGTCTCGGCCTCAAAGCACGCTTAATTGTTGAGGCTTCTGGAGTCGATTAAATATCTACTCTCTTCTAAGTTGTTCTACCAACTCTCGGCGGCTGTTATAGATGTTAATTACGAGAGGCATATCTCCGGGCAGAGCGTGGGTGCCGCAAGCGTGGCAAGGGTCATAGGGACGGAAAGCCATTTCCGCTAAATTGAGCAGTCCTTCCGACACCTTGCCGCCCTTAATAAAGGCCTTAGCGGCCTTTTCGATCGACATGGTAATGGCCGCGGAGTTATTCACCGTCGCCACAATGAGATTAGCTTCAGTGACCAGACCGCGCTCGTCAGTTTTATAATGATGGAACAAAGTGCCCCTCGGCGCCTCCACCACGCCCACACCTTCAGTCGGAGTCTCGGTGGGAATCCTGCGGATATCCGGACTGGTAATCTCCTTATCTTCAAGAAGGGTAACCATGGCTTCCGCCGCTTGCAGAGCCTCGATGAGACGAGCCCAGTGAAAGGCTAAGGTGTTATGGGCTGGTTTGCCGCCCAGGACTTGATACATCCTTTCATATTCCTGCTGAGCCAGAGGGGTGGCCATGCCGTCAGAAGCATTTAAGCGGGCCAAAGGAGCCACGCGATAAATGCTGGTTTCTTTTCCCTCGATAAAGCCTTTCCAGCCTATCTTTTTTAAATAAGGGAATTTAATGTAAGACCAGGGTTCGACATGTTCGGCCACGTGTTCTAAATAATCAGCGGGTTTAAATTTAGCGAACTCTTTGCCTTCGGGGTCGACCACCCGGATCAGGCCGTCATAGAAATTGACCTTGTTCTTCTCATCGACTAAGCCCATATAATAAGTGGTTAGCTTGTAGGCGTCGCCAACTACCAAATCAACATATTGTTTATTTTTGAGGACAACGTCGTCAAAAATCTTCAGGGCAAAGCGGGCGAATTCAACAGCGTACCGGGCTGTTTCCAAAAATTTTACCCTGTGTTCTTCATCCAAGCCCTTAGAAACGCCTCCAGGAAGGCCACAAACCGGATGAATGACCTTACCGCCAAAATAATTAATTATCTCTCGGCACTCCCGCCGAACTCTTATTACCTGGCCACCAATCTCCAGCCCGACTTTACCCAACACCCCTAAGATATTTCTCTCCGCTGCTGGTGCTTGAGGCCCGACGACGAAGTCTGGACCGCCCAGGAAGAAAAAGTGCAGGGTGTGGTCTTCCATCATGAAAGTGTTATAAATCAACTCCCTTATTTTCCGGGCGGTTGGGGTGGGCTCCACATGAAAAACAGCATCCACACACTTGGTGGAAGCCATATGATGGGCTGTCGGGCAAACGCCGCAGATACGGGGAGTTATCCGGGGCATTTCCTCTACCGGCCGACCGACCGCAAATTGTTCAAACCCGCGAAGTTCCGGAACTTGAAGGAAGGCTCTTTCCACGTCTCCGGCGTCATTTAGAAATATTTCAATTTTGCCATGGCCTTCCAGTCTGGTTATAGGGTCGATAGTTATTCTCTGACTCATTTTATTGCCTCCATTTTTCTTCGGCCAAGAATTGATTTGGGCAAGCTAAACCGATAAAAGGTGCCCGCCGGGTCAGCGATGGTCTGGACAATCTTTTCTATTTCCTTTTCATCCTTAGAGTCAATGAGCGAAGCTAAGGCAGAAAGAAACTTAGCTCCTTGGTCGTAGACCTGGTCGGTTGGCCCGAAACACCCTCGGCAAGGCATATTAGCCTCAATACATCTTTCTTCGCAGCCTGTCCTGGTCGCCGGCCCCATACAAATTACGCCTTGGGCCAAAAAGCACTTTTCAGGGTCAAGAAAAATTTCCCACGGACGTTTGAATTCTTTAATGGTTAGTTTCTCGGGCTTGGTTTTGTTCCGGTCGCAATCGTCACAGAGTGATTTATTAGGCGAAAGGACAGCTCCTTTTGGCGGCAGCTTGCCTTCCAGGATGGCCCCCACCGCATTCAGAATAAGTTGGCGGGGGGGAGCGCAGCCAGGAAGATAATAATCCACGTCAATTACCTGGTCTAAAGCTCTCACGGTATCAAAAAATTCGGGCAAGGTAAGCTCTTTTCCCTCGACTATGACTTTTTCCTGAGGGACAACACCGTCAGGGTTGACTGTGGAAGGGGTAGTGAAATAAGCTCGGCGGAAAATTGTCTCGCGGTTCCAGAAATTAGCCAAACCTGGAATTCCACCAAGATGGGAACAGCTGCCAAAGGCGACAACCAGCTGAGATTTGCGGCGCAGCAGGCGAACCATCTCTTCCTGCTCGGAAAGACGCACCGAGCCATTAATAAAGCTCACGGCGATGGAGCCGTCAGCCATGGCTTCGACATCTTTTTTCTTAAAATCAAGGGCGACCGGCCAAAAGACGATGTCCACTGCTTCCACTACTTTGAGGATGTCTTCGGCTAAATCAACGACCGCTTCCTCACAGCCACCGCAGGAGGCGCACCAATAAAAAGCGACCTTAGGCTTGCTCATGTGAACCTCCGTCAAATTTGAAATTCAGCGGGCCGAGGCGACGAATCTGTTCAGTAAACTCATTGACGACATGCTGGAATCGAGCTCCCTCGGAAGCTGAGACCCATTCCAGCCGGAATCTCTCCTTTTCTATGCCCAGTTGTTCCAGCATTCGTTGAAGGAGCTTGTAGCGGCGCAAGGCTTTATAATTTCCTTCTTGATAATGGCAGTCACCTGGATGACAGCCAGAAATAAGGACGCCGTCGGCTCCTTCTCGAAAAGCCTTAAGAACAAATTGGGGGTCAACCCGACCGCTGCACATGACCCGGATGATCCTTATGTTGGGGGCATAGGTCATTCGGGCTGTGCCCGCCAGGTCAGCCCCGGTGTAAGAACACCAGTTGCAGAGAAACCCCACTAAGCGGGGTTCGAAAGTACCGTTACTCATTAATGCCTCCTCGTCGGGTAAAATCCAATGACATCGGCTTAATTAAACCCTACATTATATCCCAAGGAAGAATTTGTTGCCACTCCGAATTTGATTTATTAAATCAGCAGTAAACCTTCAATCTCCGCCATAATTTGCTGGTCGCGGAAATGCTTTTGCTGCGCCGCGCCCGAGGGACAGGCTGCCACACAAGTGCCGCAGCCTTTGCAGAGGGCGTCATTAACTACTGAAATTTCCTTTTCATTATCGAAGGTAATAGCGTTAAAAGGACAGAGACCAATACAAATCTTGCAACCAGCACAGAGGTCTTCTTTAATCTCAGCCGTTACGGGCTCAAGAGCGAAACTTCCTTTATCGGCCAAGGATAGGGCTTCAGCCGCCGCCCCCCCAGCTTGAGCCACGGTATCCGGGATATCGCGCGGGGCCTGGCAGCAACCGGCGAGGAAAATGCCGTCGGAGAAGGTCGAAACGGGCGCTAATTTGGGATGTCTTTCCAAGAAAAAGGTGTCCTGGCTGCAGGAAATATTGAAGGTTTTAGCCAACTGGTTATGGTCGATGCTGGGTTCAAGGCCAGTGGCCAGAACTACCATATCCACAGGAATCCTGCGGACCACTCCGAGCAAGGTATCTTCTACCCTGATAATCAATTTACCCTCTTCTTCCTTGGTAAGGGCTAAATCCGTGATTTCCGAGACTCGGCCACGGATAAACTTAGTACCTTCCTCCAACAACCGGTGGTAGAATTCTTCGTAGCCTTTGCCGAAGCAACGCATGTCGATATAAAAATCGTAGATGTCAGCCTCTGTTTTTTCCTTTATCAAGTGGGCAAATTTGAGGGAGTACATGCAGCAGACTCGAGAGCAGTATTCGTTATAGTTTTCATCTCTCGAGCCCACACAATGGACTAAGCCGACGGCTTTTGGTTCCTCTCCATTAGTTAAAAGAATTTTTCCACCGGTTGGTCCAGAAGCATTGACGAGATGTTCAAACTCTAAGGCTGTGATGACATTGGGCAAGCGACCATAGCCATAAGCTGGGATCCGCCTGGCGTCAAAAGGTTTGAAGCCTGAAGCCAAGATGATTGAGCCCACTTCGACCTCGACGGTCTCATCCTGCATTTCATGGTTGATAGCTTGACGCTCACAGACCTTGGCGCAGAGCTGGCATTGGCCGGTTTTAAAATGAATACAAGCTTTCTCGTCGATAAAGGGCACCATGGGCACAGCCTGGCGAATGGGCACTCTAATAGCTGTGGCTGGACCGAGATAAAGCTCGGAATGAATCACCTTACGGCCGTATTTATCTTCGTAAGTTATCGCCCCAGTGGGACAAAAATGAGCGCAGGCAGTGCAGCCAATACAGGCGGCAGAGGGTTCGCCAAAGGGAGGCATAACCTTTCTTTCTGTGCCTCGGTCAATAAAACTGATGGCGCTGGCGCCGACTACCTGTTCGCAAGCCCGGACGCAAAGACCGCAAAGAATGCATTTTTCCTGCGGGTCTTTGACTGGAAAACGAGGTTTGTCGATGCCCAGTTCTCGGGCTAAGCGCTGGACTGGCTCGGCCGCCGGCGCCCGGGCTAAGAGCATTTCTACGTTTAGTCGCCGACTCTGCAGGACGCGCGGGGAGGCAGTTTGAATCTCCATTCCCTCCTGGACTTTATTGTTGCAAGAAGTAATGAGGTCTTTTCGGCCGCGCAGGCTTACCTCAACCAAGCAGACCCGACAGGCGGCATAAGGCTCGATAAGCGGATGATAGCAAAGAGTAGGAATTTTTATATCCAGTTTAGCCGCGGCCTTAAGAATGGTTGTCCCTTCTTCGACCTGAATCTTCTTTCCGTCGATAGTTACGTTAACCATCTTCTTTACCTCCTCAATCAACTCTTACGGCGCCGAAATTACAAACGTCATAGCAGACGCCGCATTTTATGCATTTAGTTTGGTCAATTTTATGGGCTTCGCCTTTGGCCCCGATAATGGCTTCCGAGGCACAGTTACGGCGACAGACATCGCAGCCATGGCCTTTTTCTAAACATAGCTGCGGGTCGATGGAATAGACGTTGAGCTGCCGGCAAACATGGGCCGGGCATTTCTTATCTTTGATATGGGTAATGTATTCGTGGCGGAAATAGCGCAGAGTGGTCAAAACCGGGTTGGGAGCTGTTTTGCCCAAACCACAGAGAGAAGCTTCTTTGACCGTATGAGCCAGCTCTTCGAGCAGGGTTAAATCTTCTTCCGTTCCTTTCCCTTCAGTGATGCGGGTGAGGATGTCTAACATGGCCTTGGTCCCTTCCCGGCAAGGGGTGCATTTACCGCAGCTTTCATCCTGGGTGAAGGAAAGAAAGTAGCGGGCCACATCGACCATGCACGTATCCTCGTCCATAACTACCATGCCTCCAGAACCCATCATGCTCCCGGCTTCGGTTAAGCTTTCGTAGTCGATAGGCAGGTCGATTTTTTCGGCTGGGATGCATCCTCCTGAGGGCCCGCCTGTTTGCACCGCCTTGAATTTTTTGCCTCCAGGAATGCCACCGCCGATGTCATAAATTATTTCGCGCAGGGTAATTCCCATCGGGACTTCCACCAAGCCCGTGTTGTTGATCTTGCCCACCAGCGAGAAAACCTTGGTACCTTTGCTGGTGGCGGTGCCGATGGAGGCAAACCATTTACCGCCGCGGTCGATAATGACCGGAACATTGGCCCAGGTTTCGACGTTATTAATGCAAGTTGGTTTTCCCCATAATCCCTTTTCCGCCGGATAGGGCGGTCTTGGCCTTGGCTCTCCCAAGCGGCCCTCGATGGAGGCCAAGAGAGCGGTCTCCTCACCGCAAACAAAAGCTCCTGCCCCTCGGACGACCCGAATATCAAAGTCAAACCCTGTTCCTAAGATATCATGTCCAAGCAGGCCAAACTGGCGGGCCTGGTCGAGGGCAATCAAGATTCTTTTTACCGCCAGTGGATATTCATTACGAACATAAATGAAGCCCTGGGTGGCGCCGATGGCCTTGGCGCCGATGAGCATGCCCTCAATCACCGAATGGGGGTCAGCCTCGAGGATGCTTCGGTCCATAAAAGCTCCGGGGTCTCCTTCGTCGCCGTTACAAACGAGGTATTTATCGCCGTTGGGCGAGGGAGAGTTGCGGACTAATTGCCATTTGAGGCCGGTTGGAAACCCGGCGCCGCCCCGGCCGCGAAGGCCAGAAGTGGTGATTTCCTTGATAATCTCTTCCGAGGTCATCTGAGTGAGGGCCTTTGCCAGAGCTTTGTAGCCATCCCGGGCGATGTAATCTTCGATCTTTTCCGGGTCAATCAGCCCGCGGTTGCGTAAGGCCACCAAAACTTGCTTTTTAAAGAAATTGATTTCACTAAGCACTGGAACCGGGGTCTTTTCTTCCGGCGGCTGGTACATTAATTTCTTAACTGGTCGGCCCTTCAGAAGATGTTCCTCGACTAAGTATGGGACATCTTTGACCGTAAGAGTTTGATAAAAAATGTTGCCAGGCTGAACGACCATCAAAGGCCCTCGTTCACAAAAGCCGTTACAGCCCGTAGTAACTACTTTAACCTCATTTTCCAGCCCCTGACGTTTAATTTCCTTTTCCAGGGCCTCCTTTATTTCGAAGGCATGGTTGGAAACGCATCCCGTCCCAGCGCAAACCATTAGGTGAAGGCGGTAAAGTTTTTCCTTAGCTACGGCCATTGTTAACTCCTTCCTACAGGTCAGTTTTTTCGCTGCCAATGCCTAAGGCATAGGCAGTCACAATCTGGCCACCCAGAACGTGTTTCTCAAAAATCTCCTGGGCTTTTTTCTCCGTCAAGTCCACATATTTCACCGGCGCCTGCCCGGCCAACTCCACGGTGGCCATTGGCTCCCGACTGCAAAGTCCAGCACATCCAGAAGTAGTGAGCAGGACATCGGTGATGCCTCTTTTTTCCACTTCTCGGAGAAAGGCATTCATTATGTTGCGGGCACCGGCGGCAATCCCGCAGGTTCCCATATGCACGATAATTTTGGCCTTAAATTGCCCTTGTTCCCGGATAAAGATTGACTTTCTCGCTTCTTCTCTGATTTTTTCCAGTTCTTCTAAGGTAAGTTTTGGCATTTTCCTCGCTCCTTATTTCTTGTATTTTTTGATAATTCCCGGGACCTTGGTTTGAGTAACTTTGCCATGAACCTCCTCACCCACCATAACCACCGGGGCTAAGCCGCAACAACCCAGACAGCGCACGGCATCCAAGCTAAACAGACGGTCTTCGCTGGTGTCGCCAGATTTAATCCCTAACTCTCTCTCGAATTTTTCCAGAATGAGCTGAGCCCCGCGCACGTGGCAAGCTGTCCCCAGGCAAACATGGATGGGATGTTTTCCTTTCGGCTTCAGGCTGAAAGCTCGAAAGAAAGTAGCTAAGCTAAGAATCCGGCTGAGGGGGACGTTCATTTCCCGGGAAAGTTGCTCCAGAGCTTCCCGAGGCAAATAAGAATATTCCTCCTGGAGGTCCTGGAGCATGGCGATGAGGGAACTCTCATCGCGGGCATACTTGGTCAGGATTTCAGAGACTTTGGCTTCGACCATGTTCCCTCCTTAAATAAGATAATTTCTGGTCAATATAATTCCTGATGGCCTTTAAGACCTCAGGATGATTGAGACCGATTCCAGGATATCTTTGTTTAATTTCTCGAGAGTCAAAGACAAATTCAAAATTATTCAGACGATGATAATAGTGCCAATCAATCTCGGGGTTTCCGGCAATCAAAGTAATCAGCGTCAGGGCCATATCGCCAATTGGTTTGCGGTCAATATGGCTTAAACGAAAAGTAGCTTTAACTTGCGTTCCTACCCCTGGAATTGATTCCAAAGTCAGGTTGCCTTCAGCACTGCGGCAAGCTTCCTGCAGGAAGGGGAGACCGAGACCGACTCGCCGCGTCTGGCGGGTGGTATAAAAGGGGTCTAAGGCCTGTTGACATTCTTCTTGACTCATGCCTCGGCCGTTGTCTTCCACCACCAGCGACAGAAGGTCAGAGGCCGAGTCTTCGATGACCGAGATTTTAATTTTGGTTGCCCCAGCATTCACGGCGTTTTCCGCGATGTCCAAAATGTGAAGCGATAGGTCTTCCATGTTAATCCTTAATTAAGAATTCTTCGGCCTCCTTCAGAACGAAGGGCAAGAGAAATTTCTTCCAAGCTGGGCTCAGCTAATAAAAAGGCGGTAGTGGCCGCGCCAATTTCCTTTAAATCATGGGCATCGGAAGAAGTAATTAAGGGGTAGGGTCCGGCAAATTTTTTTCGGGCCGCCTCAAGGGGAAGACGAGGCGAAACTTCCAAGGCGTCAAGCGGCAGGCCAGAAGGAATAAAGCCCAATTGACCAATGAGGCTAAAACCCTCTCGGTCGATATGGGAGGCGATGGCCAAACCACCAAGTTCATGGATGAGATTAATGGTTTCTTCCAGGCTTAAGGTGGTGGCGCCGATGAGCAGGTGGGGGTTAAAATCAAGGACTTCGCCGCTCTCGTTAACCACCACCTGCCAACCATAAAGGTCAGGGTTGTTTTCTCCGGGCAGAGACTCATAGATTTTGGCTTGGAGGGCCAAAGCCGCCTCGATTTGGCTGAAAAGAGCTAACAGATGGACTTCTTCTTTGGTCGTAACTTCTATTCCCGGAATAACCTGAAGCGCTAACTTCTTTCCCGCCTCGATCAACGCGGGCACGTTTTCCGCTGAATTATGGTCACAAATACCGATAATTTCAATCGATTGTTCCTTGGCTTTTTGAGCAATCCCCTGCGGGGACATGGAAAGCTCGCCGCAAGGCGAAAGGCAAGTGTGGATATGAAGGTCAGTTTTCACCGCTCGCAGCATCTCCTATTCTTTTTTCCTTAACCAGGCGTAAAGTTGGCCGGAAATAACAAAGGCATTTTCTGCCGTGCCTAAAAGAGGTATTTTTTCTTCCCGAGCTTTCTTCTTCGTCTCTTCTTCAGGCTGACGGCCATGAACCAGAATAATCCCCGCCAGGTCTTTAAGCTTGGCCACCGCCACGATGTTGGGATGGGTCTGGAGCGTAACCCACAGGTTTCTTTCCTGGGCATGGGCGATGACATCGCTCAATAAGTCTGAGGTATAACCATCGCTGACTTCGACCTCGAGCTCGCTCTCGGCCGTTAAGACTTCAAGCCCGAGCTTATTAACAATTTCTTTTAATTTCATTTTTTTTCTCTCATTGATTATCGTCCGATTTTATTTCCGGGTCGGACTTCTTCATCCCGGTTTTCTCGACCAAGGAAATAATCTCTTGGGCTAATTCGATTATTTTTTGCGGCCAAAGGAAGACACAGTCTTTGAGCTCCGCCTGGCCTTGAATCACATCTTCCGCAAAGGCGAGGCAGGAAGGCGAACCGCACGCGCCGCAATCAATCTGAGGCAGTTTCTCGTAAATCGCTTCTTTCTGTTTTTTCTTCTGGATGGCCCGGCTAATGTCTTCGTCGAGGGCGGCCAGGGGGCGAGGTTCGAGCTGGCCTTCGATAAAATAATATTTTTGCTCGTAACGCCGCCGTACTTCCCTAATATCGGGACAAGCTTTGACTTTCTCGTATTCCAAAGTTTCAATGAGTTTAATAATTTTATTATATGAGCTATAAGTATTTTCTACGGTTAGAGACCCGCCAACGCAGCCTTGATGACAGGAGTAGGCTTCGATGAAATCAATATTGCGAATCTTGCCTTTTTCCAGGTCGTCAAAAACCTTAGTGATTTCGGCCAGTCCGGCCACGGCGATGGAGTTGCGCAGCCGGAGCGTTCGGCTCATCCCGCCGACTACCGCCCAACCGATACCCAAAATGCAGATGCTTTCTAAAGCTTTCCGCGGGGTTTCTGGTTCTTCGAGGCTTTCCATGGCGGAGATTAACGGCCCATAAATATCAGCGATGGAAAGAGCGCCGTCGAGATGGGAACGGCCTTTCTCGGCCGGTTGTTTAATCGAAATCATCTTCACCGGACAGGGAGTAAGGTAAAATGTTCCGATATCTTTTTCGGGAATTTCGAGCTGTTTGGCCTTTTTCTTTTTTATCTCTCGGGCGGCAATTTCTCTCGGCGTGTCGATGGGCAGGATGTGGTCGATAAGTTCTGGATATTTTACTTGGATGAGACGGACAACAGTTGGGCAGGCATTAGAGATAAGGGGCCGTGGCCCGTTATAAAGGCGCAGAAACTCTTGGATGGCGAAACTCACTTCTCCACAGGTATAAGCTAAATCAATAGCTTCATCGAACCCTAATTTTTTTAGCCCGGCCAGAATCCTGTCAGGCAAGATTTCGCGGCCAAATTGGGCATATAAAGCCGGAGAAGGTACGGCAATCGTATAACGGAAACGACTGAGTTCACCAAAGGGGTCGGTGAGCGGAATGACGGCTCCATTCGGGCAGACATTGATGCATTCACCGCAATCAATGCACCTTTCGGTAATCATCTTAGCTTTGCCATTTCTTACCCTAATAGCCTGAGTGGGACAAACCCGCAGGCAGCGCATCCGGCCCTGACAGCGTTCTTCATCGAAACGAATGGAGTGATAATATTGGTTCATCGCCTCTTTCCCTGGTTTAGGATTAGGCAGATTTCCAATTTAGTTCCCCGGCCCACTTCCGAAGTAATGGCCAACCGGTCAGCATTTTTTTTAATATTAGGAAGACCCATCCCGGCGCCGAACCCCATTTCTCTCATTTCTTGGGTCGCGGTGGAATAACCTTCTTGCATGGCCAATTCAATATCCGGGATTCCCGGGCCTTCATCCTCCACCGTAAAATTGACTTGCTCCGGAGTGACCTGCAAAGTAAACGTTCCTTTCCGCGCGTACATGACCACGTTCATCTCCGCCTCATAGGCCGCGATGGCGGCGCGTCTAATGATACCTGGCTCAATCCCTAATTCCTTTAAAATTTCCTTAACCTGAGTAGAAACATGGCCGGCATGATGGAAATCTCCGCCGAGGATCGAGAAGCTTTGAACAAGTCCGCTTTCAGGTTCATGCTGGTGATGGTTGAGCATCGCCGGATTTATTCATCCTTGACGCTTTTTAAGCCTCGATTAAAGAGGACACCACAGGCCTGATACATTAAAAAATCGGTCGAAAGCAGCGGGATGCCCTTTTTTTGGGCCAGGGCTATGCCTTCTTGGTCAGGTCTTTTACCGCGGACATAGACAATGGCCTTAGCTTCGATAATGTCAGCTGTCCGCACGCTTTGCACGTTAGCCAACCCGGTGATTAAGAGCATTCCTGGTTTTCCTAAAGCCAGAACGTCACTCATCAAGTCGGAGGCGCCAGCTCTTTCTACTTCCAAGTCGAGATGGTCGTCACCCCAAATAACCTGGGCTTTTAATAGCTCCTTGACTTCCCGAAGTTTCATCTCAAGCTTCTTTTTCTACGGTCTTAATGATTATGTCTCCCTTCCTGATGATTCTTTCTGAAGGTGTAATAGTGGTCGGGCAATTTTCCCAGCAGGCGCCACAACCGTTACATTTGCTCAGGTCAACGTAGCGGGCCTTTTTCTTGATTTTGACTTTAAAATTGCCGACAAAACCAGATACCTCTTCCACCTCGCTCCAGGTCATTAACACAATGTTAGGGTTCTTGCCGACTTCGCTCATTTTCGGAGTTAGAATGCAAGCCGCACAGTCCAGAGTCGGAAAGGTTTTGTCTAAATGGGACATATGGCCGCCAATAGAGGGTTCCTTCTCTACCAGATAAACTTTTTTCCCTGAATTGGCGTAGGTCAAGGCAGCATGAATGCCCGCAATACCGCCACCGACGATTAAAACTTCAGGTCGAACCGGGACTTCTTTTTTCAGCAGCGGGTCATGGAGGGCGACGCGTCGCACTGCCGCCGAGACCATGGCTTTGGCTTTTTTGGTGGCCTTTTCCGGGTCTTCGGTTACCCAGGAGACTTGCTCGCGAATGTTGGCCATCTGGAAAAAGAAAGGATTTAAGCCGCCTTCGGCAGTCACCCCGCGGAAGGTTGGCTCATGCATCAAAGGCGAGCAAGAGGCCACCACCACGCGATTTAAGTTATGTTCTCTAATAGCTTGGCGAATTAGCTCTTGACCGGGGTCAGAGCACATGAATTTATATTCGCGAGCCACGATGACATTATCCAGTTGCGAGGCAAAAGCCACTACTTCGGAAACATTAACTCGGCCAGCGATATTAGTGCCGCAATGACAAATAAAAACACCGATTCTTGGTTGACCATTCTGATTCATCGGCTCCCTCCATTTCCAATTTTTTGCCAGAAAGGCTTAAGGTCAATAATCGACCGGTTAAAGCCCAAGTCCTCTTTAGCGAGCCCAAAGGCCAGCCCCATTAACTGACTAAAATAAAGGACAGGCAAGGTTACGTCCTCGCCGTAAGCTTTGGCCATCTTGTCTTGAAGGATCTCTAAGTTGAACTGGCAGAGAGGACAAATAGTAACAATAGCGTCAGCTCCCTTCCTTTTGGCTTCTTTCAGCAGGATAAAATTAAGCCTCTTGCCCACTTCCTCAATAGTTCCGGTCAAGGAGCCGCCACAGCAGCGGGTTTTAGCCGAATAGGGCACAGGTTGAGCCCCGATGGCGGCCATCAGATTATCAAGGGTGGTCGGATAATCAGGGTCGTCAAAATCAGTAAAGGGCCGGACAAGTTGGCAGCCATAGTAGCAGGCCACCTTTAACCCCTTCAGCTTAAAGCGAACCTTTTCTTTAATCGCGTCCAGCCCGATATCCCGCACCAAAACCTCGAGAGGATGCTTAACTTGCACGCCGCCGTGGTAGGCACAGCCCGCCTTTTCCAGAGCTTGATTAATTTTTCTGGCCTTAGGGTTATCGCCTTGGAGCACTTTGTTGGCTTTTTTCAGCGTGAGATAACAACCAGCGCAGGGGGCGATGATGTCTTTTCCCTGCTTTTCAGCCAGACTCAAGTTCCGGCCGCAGATGGCGGCGGCCATTGTCTCGTCGACGGAAAAATAGGCGGTGGCGCCGCAACAGTTCCAGTCCTCCAGCTCCTCCAAGGGTAAGCCGATTTCTTTAAAAACAGGCAAGATCGATTCTTCGTACTGTTTCGAGTTCCCTTTAAGGGAACAACCGGGGTAATAAACATAGTTATTCATCAGACCGCCTCCTTAAGGGAGTTCAAAAGGGTTTGAAGCTGTTTCTTGTTCTTAATGGCTTCCCTTTTCAGACTCATCCGACCAGTCTTCATCAACTTCAGGCCTAAGGGCGCCATTTTTAGTAAACCTAAGGGATTCCGCGATTTAAGATAGAGCCGGAGGATAAGCCAGAGCTCAGAATTGCGGCCATAGGTTTTAATCAGCTGGCTCATCTCTTTGTCCAGAACCGGAATCGCCAATTTTTGGGGATAAACCTTTTCTTCAATGGCCAGTCTTTTTAGGGCATACATGACTTCGGTAATTTCAATTTTCGCCGGGCAGCGGACTTGACAGGTATAACAGGAGGAACAGAGCCAGATGGTAAAGCTCCGCAGGGCTTCTTCCTTAAAACCATTTTTCACCATGGAGATGATCTTGCGGGGCGGGTAATCCATATAAACCGACATCGGGCAGGAGGAGCTGCAGGTGCCACACTGGATGCACCGGTCGAGGTCTTCGGCGCCAGACATGGCCTTGATTGTTTCGAGGAAGGCTTGGTCCAATTCTTCCTCATATTTAACTTGACGATGGATATCCATGAAGCCTCCTTGGGTTAAAAATAGAAAATTTATAGAACAAAATTAGGCTAAAAAGCGGAACGAGAGGCAGGAGGGAAAAGAAGGCAAAAGACTCCCTCTTTTTTTTCAGGAGCCAGCGCCTGCCTTTATAAATGAATGCCATAAAAAATATTAAAAATTAATTCGGGCTGAAGATGTCACTCCCCAGCGGGTTAATCAGGCATTCGACCAAATTTTTATCCTGCATCAATCTACTGAATTTACCGGCTCCCTATTTCCGGTAAAATCAGGAAAAGCATTTTATTGATAATTATGTTGGCTTGTCAACAGGAAAATAAATAAAAAGATAGATTGATTTTTTCGCCCCATCTTGCCTATAATGGCGGCGCATGAACCGGCATTTTGACTTGGAACATATCTGTCGCTTGGCTCATCTTCGTCTCGAACCAGAAGAAAAGGCCAAGCTCGAGCCCCAGCTCGAAGCAATAGTAGCTTGGGTGGGGAATTTATCGCGGCTCACCATAGATAAAAAGAAAAGCGAAGTCAAGCCACAATTAAGCTTACCTCTTCGACCGGATGAGGTGAGACCTTCCTTCCCGGCAAAAGCGGTTTTAGAGGCCGCGGCCGAGAGTGATGAGGCTTTTATCAAAGTCCCGAAGGTGATTGAGGAAAGATGAGGGTCGGCTTAACTGGTTTGAGCTTAATTGACCTCAGCCGCCTTGTCCGCCAGGGCGAAGTGAAAGCCCAGGAGAGCATCGAAGCCTATATAAATAATATAAAGGAAAAAGAGCCTCGGCTGAAGGCGTTTATCACCGTTACCGAAGATTATGCCTTAGAGAGGGCCAAGCTGGTCGATAAGAAAAGAGAAAAGGGGAGGTTGGCGGGGGTGGCGATAGCCGTTAAGGACAATATTTTAACTGCCGGCATTAGGACTACCTGTGCTTCTCGGATCCTGGAAAACTATGTGCCTCCCTATAACGCCACGGTCGTGGAACGGCTGTTAGCTGAGGATGCGGTAATTATCGGCAAAACAAACTTAGATGAGTTCGCTATGGGTTCGTCGACTGAAAATTCTGCCTTTTTCCCCACCCGCAATCCCTATGACGAGGACAGAGTACCGGGAGGTTCAAGCGGTGGGTCGGCAGCTGCGGTCGCGGCCCAAGAAGCCACGGCCGCTCTGGGCTCGGATACAGGGGGTTCAATTCGTCAGCCCGCGGCTTTTTGTGGCTTAGTAGGGCTTAAACCAACTTATGGCCGCGTCTCGCGTTATGGCTTAGTCGCCTTTGCTTCCTCTCTGGACCAGGTCGGCCCAATAACGCGGTCGGTGGCCGATGCTGCCTATCTCTTGGAAATAATCGCCGGTTATGACCCTTGTGATTCCACTTCTGCGCGGCAATCAGTGCCCGCCTATGCCGAAAAACTCGAGGCTGAAATAGCTGGTCTTAGGGTTGGCTATCTTGATGAGGCCAAGGTAAAAGAGGCCTCGAAGGAAGTGAGAGAAGCCTATACGAGTTTACTCCATCTTTTAGAAAAGGAAGGGGTAACGCTCATCCCCTTTGATTTTAAGCTCTGGGAATATGCCTTACCTTGTTATTATATTATTGCCCCCTCTGAGGCCAGTTCTAACTTAGCTCGCTACGACGGGGTCCGGTATGGCTTTCGTTACCCGGGGGAGAACAGCTTACGGGAAATGTATGCTCTGACGCGTACCGCCGGTTTTGGTTCAGAGGTTAAAAGGCGTATCTTACTCGGCACCTTTGCCCTCAGCGCTGGTTACTATGAAGCTTATTACGGTCAAGCCAAACAAGTCCGCAATCTCATCATCGAGGAATTCGAGCAAGCTTTTCAACAAGTCCAGCTGATCCTGACGCCGACTACTCCCGAACCTGCCTTCCCTCTTGGCGCGAAGGTCGACCCGCTTGCCATGTATCTATCTGACTATTTTACGGTCACGGCTAACCTGGCTGGACTTCCCGCCCTTTCTCTGCCGGTGGGCTTATCCCCGGAGGGGCTGCCGCTGGCGGCGCAAATTATGGCTCCGGCCTTTTATGAAGAGCTCATTTTTCAGCTTGCTTTTTTCCTTGAAAAAAAAGTAAAATTGAACCGAAATTAATTTAATTTTGGAAGGAGGAAACATGACCAGGAAGGGGCTTATAGCTATGGGAGTTGTTATCGCCTTTCTGGCTCTGGCCAGCTGCGCCTCAAAACCAGAGGAAGCGCTTTTAAAACGTTATTTTAACGCCCTGCAATTAAGAGACGTGACTACTCTCTCCACGATGGCGATTGAGCCGGTGGAAGTTGATGTCGCGGGCTGGCAGATCCTGTCCGTCACTCCCGAGAAAGTAGAGACAGCAACACTTCCGGAGCTAAACAAAAAAGAGTTGGCGTTAAAGAAAAAAGTTGAAGACAATATCGGCCCGACCATGGACGCTAAGGATGCCTTGGACGTAGCCCAGAGCGAGCTCGAGGCGGCCAGAACTGGAGGGGCAAAAGCTGCCGCCAAGAAAAAGGTAGAAGAGGCTCAAGCCAAATATGACCAGCAATATAATCTCCATAAACAGCTCCAAAAAGATTATAACGACGCCAAAGAGGCGGCCTCTAAGGAAGAGGAGATAACGCTCTTTTCCTTGGGCATGACCCAGCTTCCGCAGGTCCGAGACCTGACAGGGACAGTTCATTCCAAGGAGGTTGAACTCAAGATTAACGACCGTCAGGGTAATCAAAAGACATACCGTTTTTATTTGCGGCGTTATGAGCTTAAGGATGAAGCGACGAACATGAATTATCGCGGCCGCTGGGTAATCACTAAGATCGAACCGATTGCCTGAACTTGACTCCTCCCGTCTATAGGCTAAAATATACAGGTTCTTCTAAGGGCCGTTAGCTCAGAGGGAGAGCACCGGCCTTTTAAGCCGGGTGTCGCTGGTTCGAGTCCAGCACGGCTCACACCATCGAGCGCCCCTGTCGTCTAGCTCGGTCTAGGACATCGCCCTTTCAAGGCGGCAACACGGGTTCAAATCCCGTCGGGGGCGCTAATAATTGTTTGGGGTCACTGCCGGGAAACGCCTTTATCTGACCATTGAAAACGCTCTCGTCGAAAAAGACGGAGGCAGGCATCGACAGCCTCTGAATCATAGAGAATTCCCTTGTATTTCAAGATTTCGACTAAGGCCTTTTCGATTCCCAAGGAAGGACGATAGGGACGGTGGGAAGCCATCGCCTCCACAGTGTCGGCCACCGCAATTAGCCTCGCCTCCATGAGGATATCTTCGCCTTTAAGCCCTCCAGGATATCCCGAGCCATCCATCCTCTCGTGATGCTCAAGGACGATTTGGGCTATTGGCCAAGGGAAATCAATATTCTTAAGTATTTCGTAGCCCACTTGAGGATGGGTTTTTATGAGGCCGAATTCCACCTCGTTGAGTTTCGTCGGCCGGCTGAGGATTTCGGCGGGCACGGAAATTTTGCCGATGTCATGAATATCCCCGGCCACCTTAATTCCCTGGACCTGGTCAGAGGACAACCCCATGACCTCAGCCATGGCTGAAGCCAGCTCGCTGACTCTTCTTTGATGACCGGCAGTATAGGGGTCGCGAATTTCAATGGTTAGAGCTAAGGCTTGAATGGTGCCTTCCAGAGCTTGCTGGAGCCTTTGCCAGCCTTGAAAGATTTCTTTTTCGGCCCGAAGGCGTTCGGTGATGTCGCGGACGACAAAAACCTTACCATTGATTACGGGAGATTTTAGCTTTAAAGGCGATGAAATGTATTCAACTGGAGTCAGCTGGCCAGTCTTTGATTGCAGAAAGACCTCGGGATTCTCTGATGAAGACTGGACGTTTATAAACTGGAGAACGTTTTCGAGGGGCTGAGAAAGAGCTTCCCCGGCCTTCCAGCCGGTTAATTTTTCAGCCGTAGGGTTTAAATAGGTGACCCGCCCCTGAGCGTCGGCGGCAATTACAGCATCCCCGATTGTGCGGAGAATAGTAGCCAAATAATTTTCTCTTTCCCGGAGTTTAAGCTCCAGCTGGCTTTTAAAAAGAGCCATTTCAATGTTGACCCGAAGCTCTCTTTCGTCAAACGGCTTCAGAATGTACCCGAAGGGCGATGTCTCCCGGGCGCGGTTGAGAGTTAACTCATCGGCATAAGCAGTGACATAAATAGCTGGGATCTCCAGCTCTTCCCAGATTTTCTGGGCCACTTCAATACCGTCAAGCGGCCCTTTTAAGATTATGTCAATTAAGGCGATATCAGGTTTTAGCCGGGAAGCCAGCTCGAGCGCTTCTTGACCCGAAGTGGCCAGGCCGCAGACCTCATAGCCAGCTCGTTGAGCCATGGTTTCTATATCATGAGCCACCAGGCCTTCGTCTTCGACGATGAGCAAACGGATTTTTGGCTTCATTATTAGCTTCTCTATTATACTTTGCGGGCTAAATTTTTAAAACCAAAAGTTTTGTCGGCAAGCAGCAATAGTTTGAGCCGACAGGTGGGCCGGCGGGGAGCTGCTCACAGCCGCTGCGCCTAAGGGAGGAGTTTCCTCGGCCCCATTCTCCAGGAAGCCAATTGTCTTCCTCAAGGGAAAGAAACTCCCGGAGGGTATTAGCGCCTCACCATGTGCGTGGCCCAAAGCATTAGAGCCATCTCATTAAAAAGTTGCTTGCCATGAACTCCGCTTTGCCGGCTAAGGTTCTTTTTATTCCTGGCAGCGCGGAAACGACTCTAAGGCGAAAAAAGGCTCCGTTTGGGTAAAAATGAGGGGAAAGAAGGTTTGAATGAGACCAAATTAGTCTCTTTTAAAAAGCCATCAGGTTTAAGAATTAGTCCCTTGGACCCGTCTTTCTTGACATAGGGGAAGGAAAGATATTATTTTTTTAACTGAATGGGCGGTTAGCTCAGTGGTAGAGTATCGGTCTTACAAACCGGGGGTCACTGGTTCGAACCCAGTACCGCCCACCAGTTTTCCCCAATTTTTTCCGCTAATTCAGTCTTCGGAAGGGGAAGAAGGATTGTTCCATGCCTAAGAAAAGGTCGTCGCAAGACAAAAAGCAATCGGACCAAACAGAATTTTCTAAGTTAAAAAAAGGAGCTACCGCGAGGCTAAACCCCTCGCAGGAGGCGGTCGGCTTTAATCCTTTTGAGCTTTTTTTCCAGCACATTCCCCACGCCTGTTTTCTTGTGGCTGACGACGGACGGATAAGGGCGGCGAATCAATTAGCCAGCCTTTGGGTAAAGACAAGACCTGAACAGGCTTTGGGTCTTCCCGTAGAGACGGTCCTCGGTTCACCCCTGCCCACCCCTCTTTCTGAGCTCTGGAAAGAAAATAAACCGCTCAACTGGGACATAAGAATCGGGCCGAAAACAGTTCTCTGCTCTCTCCATCCTCTTCCCGAAGCAGCCTTTTCTCCTCATAGACTGGCGGCTCTCTTTTTGGCCGACATAACAGAAAACCTAATAAGAGAGGAAAAAATTCGCCGCCAGTTAGACCACCAGCGTTTTCTTCTCCAGCTGGCTTCTTCCCTCCTGGTTTGTCCAATCGAAAATATGGAAAAACAAATTGAGGAATCGCTTCCCACCATAGGGCGGTACGCTCAGGCTGACCGGGCAGCGGTAATCTTTGAAAGAAGCGGCGGTCAGCAAGCGGTTATGGTGGCTGAATGGCATCTGGAGAGCCGGCCTTCCCTTAAGCCTCGTTTCCAGAATATTAACCTTTTGAGTTTTCCCTGCTGGTATGAAATCTTGAAAAAGGCAGAAATAGTCCGCGTTTCTAAGCTTAGCGACCTGCCAGCCGAAGCCAAGGCCGAAAAGAAATTTCTCGAAGCTTATGGAATTAAGAGCCTTCTCATGATTCCGATATTTCAAGAGCAAAGGCTAATCGGGCTCTTAGGCGTTTCCAGCCAAGAGGAAAAAGAATGGCCCGAGGAAACAGTTAATTTCTTGGCTCTGACGGCAGAAGTCTTAGTTAGTGCCTTCAAACGCCGCCAGAGGGGCCAAACCATAGCGACGCTGCTGCATATCGGTGAGGCGGCGGCAGTGGCCGAAAGCTTGGAATTGTTGCTTCAGCTCATCCATCGTTCCATCAGTCAGTTATTGCCGGTTCGTAACTTTTACTTAGCTCTTTATAACGAAGAAAAAAAGGAAGTATCCTTCCCTTATTTTATTGACGAAAAAGACCCTAAACCTCAGTCTCGTTCGCTTCGTCGAGGCTTAACCGAGTATGTTCTGAGAACTGGCCAACCTCTTTTGGCCAACAGCCAAGATATCGAAAAACTTGCGGCCGCCGGTGAAATTGAAATCATCGGGACTATTCCTGTGGTCTGGTTAGGAGTTCCGCTGAAGATTAACGGCCGCACCATAGGCGTTATGGCCCTGCAAAGTTATGATGAAACCGTCACCTACACGCAGGAAGATGAGGCCCTGTTGCGTTTGATTTCGGAAGATGTGGCCTTAGCGATTAATCGTAAAAAGAATGAAGCAGAATTAGCCGAAAAGGAGCAATTTCTCCGCAACATTTTTATGAGCCTCCAGGACGGCCTTTGTGTTTTGGACCGAGATTATAACATTATCAGCGTTAATCAGGTCATGGAGCAATGGTATGACGCCTCAAGGCCGCTCGTAGGGAAAAAGTGTTACCAGGCCTACCACGGACGGTCTGAACCCTGCTATCCTTGCCCAACAAGGCGGACCTTAGAGACTGGTTTGCCAGCGATGGAAGTCGTTCCGTTCCGGCCTGCCGAGGGCCAGACCAAGGGTTGGTTGGAGGTTTTCGCCTTTCCCTTAATTGATAAGAAAACCAATCAGACAACAGGGGTGATTGAGCATGTGCGCGACATTACCGCCAGAAAGGAAGCCGAAGAGAGACTTCAGGAAAGTCTGAGGGAAAAGGATACTCTGTTGCGAGAACTCCACCATCGAGTTAAGAACAACATGCAAGTTATATCCTCCCTTCTCAATCTTCAAGCCAATCACGTGGCTGACCCTGCGGCTAAGGAGATGTTCCGGGAAAGCCAGCGCCGTATCCGGTCTATGGCTCTGGTTCATGAACAACTCTACCAATCGGCCAATCTTTCGCAGATCAATTTTGCTAATTATCTGCGGCACCTTTCCAGTCACCTTTTCCAGTCCTGCGGGGTCAGCACCCACCGGGTTCGTCTCCATCTGGAGTTGGAAGAATTATTTCTTGAAGTCAACACCGCCATCCCCCTGGGGATGATTTTTAACGAACTCCTGACCAATTCGCTTAAGCATGCTTTCCCGGGGGAAAGAAGTGGTGAGGTCAGGATTGGTTTCCGCCGCTTTGACGAGCAAAAAGCTTGCCTGGAAATAAGGGATAACGGGATAGGTCTTCCCGCTGATTTTTCTTTTGATAATACGGAAACCTTGGGGCTCCAAATCGTCCAGACCTTGAGTAATCAAATCAAAGCCAAGATTGAGCTTGATACCGCTGCCGGGACTTCCTTTAAGATTTTTTTCCCTATCTCAAGCGAAACATAAGCTCAAGGCCGGCTATCTACTTAGCAATTAATGAGACCAGATTATTCACCCATGGTAATTTAGATAAATGAGTGCCCTTAGCGGCTTAGCAATTAAACCTAAAGGGAAATCCTCTTTGCCCTCGCTAATTTTTTTCACTTGACGCTCAGCCAAGCCGTAGTTCTAATTGGCCGGAAGCCAATAATTTTGTGAAGGGTGGCTGATGCTTCAGGCTGCGCCGAGGTTGGCGGGGCGGTCGGGAAGCCTCTTGAGAGGTGATTAACCCGGCGGCCCATCGGATAGAGGGCAGGTAGAGCTTGGTTACTGGGGCCGCGGGAGCTAAAAAGGCTCCAAGCCCCACAACGTGTGCCTTAAGGTTTGGCTGCTTCTATAATGGACACCTATTGTGCCGAGTCAGATACATTAGTGACTCATTATAATCCTTCCAGCAGAGGCGAAGGCCAATCTCTTTTTGCCTTAGAGAATTTTGAGTTTTTGGCCCTATGGACGGCTTGGGTAGGGAGCTTCAGACATCGACCCAAAGAGCCTTGGACCAGAAAAAATCTAAGTTAAAATGGTCACTGATGTATGAACCCCATACACCTATGGCTCTTCCGTAAAAAGTGTGGCAATTTATGAGGCCTTTATCGACGGTATTTCTTTTAATATTCAATAAGTTATAAGATTTTAGGCGAGATAAAAATCAATTCTGAAATGGAAACAAGTTTTTTCTCATTCTATCTTTAAAAAATGACCCAGATTAGACTTTTTAAACCCAGCTCTTGCCCTCATAAGAGAGCCGGTCGAGGCTTAAATAGTGCCAAATTAATTACGATATAAAATTCCTGAAGTCAACACACTTTTGAAGGAGGAGCCTACACCTATTTGACAGGGGATAAATCCTATGATAAATTTAGTTTTCCCTAAAGCGAGGTTGTAAATAAAGATGTTGGCGATTATTAAAACAGGCGGCAAGCAATATCGCGTTAGTGTAGGCGATGTTCTCGAGGTGGAGCGACTGGAAGGTCAGCCCGGCGCGCAGGTAGATTTCCGGGAGGTGCTGTTAATTGATGACGGCGAGAAGACTCTTCTTGGCACTCCCTATTTAGACCAGGCCTTGGTGCGGGCTGAAATTCTGGAGGAATTTAAGGATGATAAGGTTATTGTTTTTAAGAAAAAAAGGCGGAAACAATACAAGAAAAAAAGAGGACATCGGCAGCTCCAGAGCCGGGTCAAGATTATCGAAATAATTCCGGAAGCTGGATTAAAAGAGGAAGTAGCAGCGGCTGTTAAACCTGCTGAGGTCAAGATGGAAAAGGAAGAAATGAAGCCAGAAGAAGGAGTGGTCTTACAGGTCCCCCCGGTGGAAGCGGAAGAAAAAAAGGAGCCGGCTGCGGCCCCTCGCCGTCGCCTGAAGACAGCGGAACAGGCCGCCAGGCCAAAGAAAACGAAACCAAAAAAGTTAGAAGAACCCAAAAAAGGTGATTAAACCAGCTGGGAGTTAAGTCATGGCGCATAAAAAATCAGGTGGCAGTGCCCGGAACGGTCGAGACAGCCAGGGGAAAAGGCTCGGAGTGAAGCGTTTTGGGGGGCAGTACGTCTCGGCAGGCTGCATTTTAGTCCGGCAGCGAGGGACGCCATTTAAGCCTGGTTTAAATGTTGGCCGGGGAAGTGATGATACGCTTTATGCTTTAATCAGCGGAAAGGTTATTTTTCAGGATAGAGGGAACCGAGGTAAGTTTGTTTCTGTCTTGCCTGTTTAAATCTTGGCCTGCCTTGTCCAATCGACTTCCAAGTGAAAAGCCTTAATTATTGGGGCCATTTTCTTTAATAATGAGGCTGCATTCAGGAACTGATGTTTGTTGACCAGGTTAAGATTTTAGTTCAAGCTGGACATGGCGGTAAGGGATGCGTCAGTTTCCGCCGCGAATGGGGCGTGCCCCGCGGTGGACCAGATGGCGGGTCGGGAGGAAGAGGCGGCCATGTCATTATTGTGGCTGATGAAAGAGTAAAATCCTTAGCTTATTTTCGTTTTCACCCCATAAACAGAGCCAAGAATGGCGGCCATGGCCGGGGAAGTAACTGTCGAGGTCAAGCTGGCGCTGACCTGATATTGAAAGTTCCCGTGGGAACTGTCGTCCGAGAGGCCGCCTCTGGCGAGGTCATTCATGATTTTCTCCAGGCTGGAGAAAGATATTTAGTTGCCCGGGGAGGCCGGGGAGGTCGGGGCAACGCCTCTTTTGCTACCCCTACTCATCAAGCTCCGCGGGAAGCTGAACCAGGCTTCCCGGGTGAGATGAGAGAACTTATTCTGGAGTTAAAACTGATTGCAGATGTGGGGTTGATTGGTTTTCCCAACACCGGCAAGTCCACGCTGATTGCGAAAATTTCCGCTGCCCGACCTAAGATTGCCGACTACCCTTTTACCACCCTCTCGCCCAACTTGGGAGTGGTGGACGTAGATGAAAACAAGAGCTTCGTCGTGGCCGATATTCCGGGGCTGATTGAAGGGGCTCATCAAGGCCATGGTCTGGGGATTAAGTTTTTAAGACATGTGGAAAGGACCAAATTATTAGTCCATATAGTTGATATTTCTCCCTATTCCGGTCGCGACCCGGTGAATGATTATAAAGTTGTCCTTGAGGAACTGAAGGCTTATAATCCTGATTTACTGAAAAGGCAACAGATTTTGGTGGCCAACAAAATTGACCTTTTGACCGAAGACCGGTCACGGCTCGAAGCCCTGCGGCGATTGGCTCGCCGCGAAAAAATCCCCTTTGTAGCTATCTCCGCTCTGCAGGGCCAGGGAGTAAAGAAATTAGTCTCGCTTATGGCTACCAAACTGGAGGGAGTAACTCGGCCCGAAAACCAGGGCCAGCCAGAAGTTTCTGAAGAGCGGCGGGAGAATCAAAATGAGATAAAAAAGGCTGATGAGGAATGAGCCTGGGAAGAAATAATGACCTGGTCAGTTAAGAAGTTAGGCCTTTTCGGGGGGACTTTTAACCCTATCCATAACGGGCATTTAAGGGTTGCCTTAGAAGTGCAGGACCGAATGTCTCTGGACAAGGTCCTTTTTATCCCCTCCTATTTGCCGCCGCACAAACCCAGTCGGGATGTGGCCTCGCCAGCCGACCGCCTGCGGATGGTCGAGCTGGCCATTGCTTCCTACCCTCACTTTGAAGCCAGCTCTCTGGAGGTGGAAAGGGCGGAGCCATCCTATTCTATCGTGACCTTAGAGAGAGTCAAAAAGATGTATCATCTGGCGCAAATTTTCTTCATCATCGGTATTGACGCCTTCCTCGAAATCAAGACCTGGAAGGATTACCAGAGAGTCCTTAAGGCCTGTTTATTCATTGTGGTCAGCCGGCCAGGTTTTTTCCTGGAGCAAGCCGTTTCTGTTTTGGGGCCGGAATGGAGGGAAAAAGTCGTGACCATCGAAAACAAAGATTATCACCTGGAAAATCTAAGGGAAGGGGTTTCCATTATTCTTTTTCCTTTGCCCGCCTTGGATATTTCTTCGAGCCTTATTCGCCGCCGGCTTCATCAGGGGAAATCTATTACTGGGTTAGTCCCCGAGGCTGTCGAGAATTATATTTTCCAAAACCACCTTTATAGCGACCAGCCATGAAAACGATAAAAAGTAAAAAACTGACAAGGCGCAGCTTGCCTTCTGAGGTCCAACTTTCTCTCAAAATTAGCCAGGCTAAAAAGGCCGAGGATATCGTAGTTCTGGACTTAAGAGGGTTAGCCTCCTTTACGGATTATTTTATCATCATGAACGGAAATTCCACTCGGCAAAACATGGCCATCTATCAGGCGATAGAAGAAAACCTGAAAAAGGCCCAAGTCCTGCCCTTAGGGGTGGAAGGGGAAACAACGGCTGAGTGGATTTTATTAGACTACGGTCATTTTATTATTCATATTTTTTCCCGCCGGGCCAGAGATTATTATGGTTTAGAAAAACTCTGGGGCGACGCGCCTTCTATTGCGGTTAAATCCTGAAAATTTTTTATTTTCTTCTAATTTGATTCAGGAAGCTTAGTCCTTATAACTACCCAAAAATGGGGCGGAGACTGGTCGACCACGGAGGCCTCTTCGGCTACCTGGCTGGTGCCAGATGAAAGGGGGTTATTTAAAATAAGGCAACCAAAAGCTGTTTTGGACCCTTGTTAAATCTCGAAGAAAAAAGGTCAAGGCTATTGACATTTGGGCCAACTGTCGCTATTTATTATTGGCCTCAAACCAAAGAGGCCGGGGATTCTAACTTTTTGGAGACAAGATGATTAGGATTCTTTGGCCCGGGAAGACAAAGAATCCAGAGTTACGAAGGCTGATTGCTGATTATGTCCAGCGGATAGCCCGGCTATCCAATTTGGAGCTGATAGAAACTAAGGAGGCCAGAGGATTAAGGGAAGAAGCGGCCGAAAGGATAAAGGCGAAAGAAGCCAGTGATTTGCAGAGCCGGCTAAAAAACGATTTTCTGGTTTGCCTGAGTGACCAAGGTAAGGAGATGACGTCGGAAGAATTTGCCCAGTGGCTGCAGCGGCATTTGGAAACCAATTCTCGGCCGCTGACGTTTTTAATAGGTGGCTATGCGGGAATTGACGACAGGCTTCTTCGGCGGGCTGACGAGGTTTTATCTCTAAGTCGGATGACCATGAGTCACGAGCTTAGTCGTCTGGTCCTGCTGGAACAGGTTTATCGTGCTTTAACTCAAATGAAAGGATGGCCCTATGCCAAGTAAGGGAGGTATTCTGAGCCAAAAGGAACTTCAGGATTGTAAAAAGCGGCTTCTGGAACGAAAAGAAGCAATCCTGAGGAAAATGCATCAGTATTATCAGGAGAGTCAGGAGGTGGAGGCCAACATCGCCCAGGATGCCGTTGACCGAGCGGAAAGCTCTTATACCAAAGAGTTTTTGTTAAGCCTTACCGATGCCGAAAGAGAGCAACTTACTCTAATTAACGAAGCCTTGAAACGACTGGAGCGAGGCGGTTATGGACTTTGTCTTAGCTGTGGCCAGCCCATCAGCAAGAAAAGATTAGAGATAGTGCCCTGGGCGCCCCTTTGTATTGAATGTCAACAGAGAAAAGAAAAAGAAGAGCAAGAACAGAAGGAAATTGAACGAGAAAAAGAAATGCCGTGAAGGATAAATTATGGTCCTTCGGGCTTAGAGCGGCCCGACTGGCTGAGCTTATCTTTTTCCCCTCTTTTTGTCGCCTCTGCCAGCGGCTTTTGGACAAGCCTCAGGAAAGAGTGGTTTGCCAGCAATGTTATGATTCAATTCGGCGGCCGGCAGCGGCCTATTGCTGGCGGTGTGGTCGGTTTTTCGCTGCTGAGGGGGAACCTTATCTGTGTCTGCAGTGCCAACGGCAGGCTCCTCCTTTTTCCCTGCATCGCTCCTGCACCCGGTATGAGGGCAAAATGAGGGAGCTAATCCTCCTCTACAAATACGCTAAGCTTAAGGTGGTTGGCCGGCGTCTGGCTAATTTGGCTCTTGATTTTATAAGAGAAGAAGAATTTTGGGCGGGGCTGGAAGTGGTAGTTCCTGTTCCTCTTCATCCCCAGAAGCAAAGGGAACGGGGTTTTAACCAGTCGCTGGAAATCGCGCGAGTCGTGGGCCGAGCCAGGGGATTAGAAGTAGAAAATAAAGCCCTGATTAAAATTAGGAATAATCCGCCTCAAGCTTCCTTAGAGGCCGAAGAGCGTCGGGCCAATGTCAAGGGCGCTTATCAAGTTAAGAGAAAAGAAAAAATAAAAGACAAAGTGGTGTTGCTCGTCGACGACGTCTTTACCACGGGGTCAACCATCGAGGAATGTAGCCGAGTTTTGAAGCAGGCTGGGGCGAAAGAGGTCAGGGCTCTTACCCTCGCCCAGGCTTAAGCTCCGCTTAAAAGAAAAAAGCCCGGCTCAGAGAGCCGGGCGGCAAGCTTTTTCAGGCTTATTTTTTGTTAGCCTTTTCCGGGGAAGAGGGCTTCAGCACCTTTATTTTGCGGGGCTTAAGCTCTTCCCGTTTAGGCATAACCACGCGCAGCACCCCATTCTCATACTCAGCCCGAATCTTATCCTGGTCAACATAATCGGGCAGAGTGAAGGAACGGTAGAAGCTGCCATAGGACCGCTCGATCCGATGGTAATTTTCTTCCTTCGTCTCCTTTTCGAATTTTCTTTCGCCCTTCAGGATGAGGGTGTTATCTTCGATTTTAATTTCTACATCCTCCTCTTTAATGCCTGGGATTTCCGCGGTTAGGACGAGCTCGTTATCCTTTTCGTAGATATCAACTGCCGGAACCCAGGTCGTGCCGATGAACTCCTTTTCCTCAGCCCGGAAGGGGAAAGTTTCTTCGAAAAGGCGATTCATTCTTTCCCTGAGAGTCATCAGGTCTTTGAAGGGGTCCCATCTGATAATAGCCATTTTTTCACCTCCTTTTTAGCTATTTTTTCCATTTATATATATAATCCTTTAGTATACTTTTGTCAAGTATTTTTGATAAAAATAATTAAATTTTTGGCAATTTTACGCTGATATCTGGGCCAAGGCATAAAACTGCTGATGAAGAGCCTATGGTAGGATTTGCCGCCTTGAACCAGATTTCGGGGGAATTTCAAATGATAGAGGGTCTCTGAGCCCAAAATGGTCAAAGGCAAAGGCCGCCTTGGCGTCTATGGCTGCAGGGGCTGGTGGCGGCGACGCCGCCAAGGAAAAAGCGAAAGGCCTGAAAAACCTAAATGGAGGTCAGGCCATTCCGGAGGTCTTATGGCCTAAGAGCAAGTTATGGAAGTGAATCATTTAATTTAAGAAATTTCGGGTCTGTCAGAAGTAGTAAGGGGGCCCTCCTCTATGTTGGGCCTGCAAATTGATAAAAGCCTGTATGGCAACGATTCTCACTAATTTCTTTTATTTCCCTGGATTAGGCGCAGCCGCCGCGGAGAAAGCGGGGTAACTATCTTTTCCCTTCGATTAAAAGCGTGATTTCTCCCCTTAGTTGCTTTCCCTGAAGTTCTTTTAATAGTTCTTCTATTTCCCCCCGCTTAAACTCCTCATGGAGTTTGGTTAGTTCCCGGGCTATAACGATTCTTCTGTTTCCGAGTATCGACAGGACTAACTCCAGAAAGGACCTCAGGTTTCGACTGGGGAGATAAAAAACCAAAGTGGCGGCTTCCTCTCTTAAGGCGGAAAGCAGCCGGCTAAGTTTCCCCTTCTTAGCCGGGGGGAAGCCTAAAAACAAGACTCGATTGAGGGGCAGGCCGGCGGCGCAAAGGGAGGCGGTAAGGGCCGAGGGGCCGGGGACAGGAATAACAGGAATATCGGCTTCAATAGCCGCTTGAATCAGCCGATATCCAGGGTCGGAAATTCCAGGAGTGCCGGAATCAGAGACCAGGGCTACGCTCTTGCCCTGTCTAAGGAGCTGGATGATTTGAGGCAAGCGGGCTAATTCCTTTGGCTGGAAATAGCTTATTAATCTTTTTTTCAGGCCATAGCGGTTCAACAGTTTAAGAGTCACGCGCGTATCTTCGCAGGCAATAACATCTACTTCTTCTAAGACCCTCAGACTGCGAAGCGTTATATCTTCTAAGTTGCCGATAGGAGTGGCGACGATAAAAAGAGCTCCCTTCCCAGGCTTTGGCCCGCTCAGTGCCATATTTTAGCGGTCCCAGTCATAGGGATAAAGGAAGTCATGGCCCACTGTTCGGGCCGAAACCTTAACGATGGGCGGCATTCGCCGCTTGAATTCGTTTCGTTTCATTAATTCCCAAACCCGGTTGACCTTGGTCTGGTCAAAGCCGTTAGCTATTAAGTCCTGTCGGCTTCTTCTCAAATCGACGAGCTCATAAAGAATGCGGTCCAGCTCCTCATAGCTGAGGCCGATTTCGGCCTCGTCAGTCTGACCGGGCCAAAGCCCCGCAGTGGGCTTTTTCTGGAGAATTTTTTTGGGCACACCCAACCAGGCTCCGAGCTCTCGGACCTGAGTCTTATAGAGGTCACCTAAGGGATTAAGGGCGCAGGCCATGTCGCCGTGGATAGTGCCATAGCCGATGAGCAGCTCCGATTTATTACTCGTTCCTAAGATCAGAGCTTTTTCTCGCACCGAATAATCATAAAGAATCGACATCCTCTCCCGGGCCATTTTGTTGCCTTTTTGAATCAAGTTATCAGTCGGGTGAAGAGAAAAATAGGCGTCAATCATCGGTTGGATATCAATTAATCTTGACCGACAACCAACTAAGGAAGCGACGCTCTGGGCATCTTCCGTGTCTTGGATGAAGCTATCCCCGTAAGGCAGGATAAGGCCGATTACTCTTTCCGGTCCCAAAGCCCGGGCAGCTAAGAAAGCCACGACTGAGGAGTCTAATCCTCCGGACAGTCCGAGGATCGCCTGGTCAAACCCAAGCTTCTTCAGCTCCTCGCGAAGGAAGCTGGTGATGATTCGAGTGACGAACTCCGGGTTAATCTTCATCTTTGGCTATGGTCCGTTCAAGGCTGTGGAGGATGACTTCGGGTTTATCGTCGCGGAGAAAAGACCAGGTTTTCCGGGCTTGGCGCAGTTCTTCTAGGTCGAGCTCAATTAGCCAAAGGTTGGCCTCAAGGTCTGGAGCTCGCCAGATTTGTTTTCCCCAGGGGTCATAAATAAACGAGCCCCCGGCAAAGACTACCCCATCTTCAAAACCCACCCGATTGCAGTAGATAACAAAGGCTGTCGAGAAGCGGGAAATAGCCTCTCCCATCAACTCCCACATCTGGCTGGAAGCAAAACCTGGCTGAGCTGACATTCCCCGGCCCGGGGCAGCGCTGATGACGATGATTAAATCAGCCTTGCCAGCAAAAAGCAGGTAGCTGGCGCCATAATGGAGAAAATCGCGACAGATAAGGAGGCCGACTCGACCGAACCGCGTGGGAAAAGTCTGAAAAGACCGGCCCGTGGCAAAGAACTTTCCTTCTTCAAAAAGTCCGAAAGTCGGCAGAAAGACCTTGCGGTGGCGATGAAGAATATTTCCTTGGGAAAGATAAAGGGCAGTATTAAAGTAAAGGCCTCGGCCATTTTCTTCCACTAACCCCAGCACCAGGTCTATTTTCCGGCTTATATCTTTAAGCGGGTCGAGGCGAGGGTCTTTCCAAGGGTTAATGGCTACTTCCGCTGTCAAGTCTTTCAGGGTGTAGCCAGTGAGGCTGAGTTCGGGGAAAACAAGAAGTTCAGCTCCGGAGCGCAACGCTTCTTCGGCATAATTTTGATGAAGCTGTAAATTTTTCTCCAGAAGCCCGAGATGAGGCGAAAGCTGGACAATGGCCACTTTCATGTCCATCAAATTATCACAATTGAGCGAGAAAGAAAAGAGCCGCCAAAGTTGACCAACCTTAGAGAAGCCAGACGGAGCCGGCCAAAATTCCGTCTCTTCTCCTTGCAAAATCGGCCTATTTATTTTATAAAATAGGACAAGGTGGTGGGATGGAACATCTCGGCCTTCACCTGCGGCGGATTTACTTCAACCGTCAGTCCGGTGAATTAGCGGCTATTTATGGCCGCATCGAAAAACATCTTTATTTCGACCAGGGCGACCTCATCTTTGCCAAGACTAATCAACCTGGCGAAAGGCTTGGTGAGGTTCTGTTTAAGTTGGGGAAAATTTCTGAAGAGACTTTCTTCAAGATCGAAAATTATCTCGACCCACAACAAAATTTAGGCAAGATTTTGCTGCGGCGGGGCCTGATTTCCGAAAGAAATTTGCAGGAAGGCCTGGTTTATCAAATGAAGGAAATAACGCTGAATCTTTTCCACGTGTTTGAAGCTTCCTTTACCTTTATCGAGAAAAAAGGCGTAACGAGCCCGGTGGGTGAGGCCATTAGGATTGCTTCGCCCCAGTTAATTGAAGATGGCATTCGCCTGATGAAGTTTCATCCCTCCCTGACTTCCTTTGCCGAAGACAAAATTCCTTTTCTTAAAAACAAAACCTTCCTTCATGTTTTGACCGATGAGGAGCGAGAGTTGCTGACCAAAATCAACGGCCAAGTTAGCGCCGCCGCGGTTTTTAAAATGAGTGGCCGGCCGCCCGACTTTTTCTGGCGCAGTCTTTATCTTTTCTATTGTTTAGGTCTAATTGAGTTCAAAGGAGAGGCAGAAACCGGGAAGGTAGAAGGAAATGCGGAGGAGGCTGAGCTTCAGGCCTCCTTAAACGACGTCCTGGCTTTCGCCGGCCGGCTGGCCAGCCTGAATTATTATGAAATCTTAGGAGTAAGCCGTAATGCCTCCGAAGAAGAGGTGAAGAAAGCCTATTTTCATTTAGCCCGACGTTTTCATCCGGACCGGTTTGGTCGGGAAGTCCCCTTTGGTTTTCGCGATAAAGTCAATCAGGTTTTTGACCAGATAACCAAGGCTTATAAAACGCTAATCAACAGCGACCTCCGTCGTTCTTATGATATTTCCCTGTTCAGCGCGCCCCGAGAGGAGGAAAAAAGCCTGACTGCCAGAGCGGAAACCAAGTTCCGTCAAGGCCGAACGCTTTTTAACCAGGGTCGCTATGAAGAGGCAGTCATCCTTTTAGAAGAATGCACGCGCTTAAATCGTCACAAAGCTGATTATTGGCTTCTTTTGGCCATGGCTGAGTCGAAAATTCCGGCTCTACATAAAAAAGCGGAAGCTGATTTTCAGCGCGTTCAAGAGCTTGAGCCCTGGAATGCCGAAAGCTTCGTTGGCCTGGGGCTTCTTTATAAACAAGAAGGATTATTGGTGAAAGCTACTAAGCAGTTGCAGAAAGCTTTGCAGGTCGACCCCGAACATAAAGTCGCCCGTCAGGAGCTTGAGCTTATCGAGGGAAAAAAACCTTCCCCCAAAAGTCTTTTTTCTTTTTTTAAAAAGAAGTAGCTTTTAACGCCAGATTATTTAATCCCGAGTTTTTTCTTCGTTTCTTCGAGGAGTTTATTGAATTGAGCGATGGCCATGTTTTGCTCGGCCTGGAGTTTTTCGATGGCTTTTTTCGCCTCTTCGATCTGGGCCAAGAGATTTTTCATCTCTTTTTTCTCGGCTTCGCTCAAATTTTCCTCTTCTTTATTGCCAAACTTAGAATTATAAGTATTGGTTAATTCTTCAATCTTTTTGCCGAGTTCCTGAAGCTGCTGAACAGTTTCGTTATATTTAAGATTCTTGTTGGCGGTGAAGAACAGGCTTTCCGCCATGCTCATGGCTTGTTGGGCCTGACTGGGATAAGTAAAACTGGCCTCAATCAAGTAGGTAATAGCTTCCATCACCGCCGCGGGGTTAGTTTGAGCTTCCTTAGCCAGAATGAGTCCGATGTTATAAGCGATTTCGCCAGAGCGCTGTTTGGCATAGGCTTCTTTAAAGTATTTCAGGGCTTCTTCGTTCCGTCCGTTACGGTAGAGGCATTTGGCTAAGAAAACTGAGCTCTCAAAGTCCTTGGTCAAGTTATAAATAGCCCGGCCGGTTTTTTCCGCCTCGGTGAATTGCTTGTTGTCATACTGAGTCTTGGCTAATTTTTTTAGGGTTTGGAGGATCTGAGGGTTTTTGAGGAGGCTGTAGGAAGCAACATACGAGTCAATGGCGGCGGCTGTCTCCTTGTTTTTCTCTTGGGCCTGACCAAGAGTAAAATAGGCGGCCCCGATGATTTTATTCCACTCCGCACCGCTTGACTCGGCCGCCCCCTTATCTTTATTCGCCTTGCCGATTTCCACCGCCTGGTTGGCATAAGATTTAGCCCGGTCCAAATTTTGTCCTGATTTGCTATAAAGGCCGGAAAGGACCAGCAGAACCTGGGTTTTGGTCAAGTCATCGAGTCCGCCGACGGACAAAGCTTTCTCGCCGTAGTCAATGGTTTCCTTTTCCGTTTTGCCGGGATAGGCCAGAAGGCAAAGGTTAGCATAGGCAAAATTTTCGTACTTGGTTCCTTTGCCGGCATACTTCCCTAAGTAATCCTTCAAAAGTTGAGCCCGTTGGGCCGGCGTTTGGGCCGTCATCGCCTTAATATAGGCTTCGTCAGCCTCGCTGGTCTGGGATAAGGCCAGCTGAGGGAGAAGGAGGAGAGGGATAAGAAGGGTAGCCAGGACCAAAGTTTTCTTCATTTTTCTACCTCGCAAAAAGGTTTTTTGAATGATAGCCAGGTTACTTCTCGTTGTCAACGCCCTATTATTTTATGAATTGGTTTATCATACTCAAGCTAATTATAAAGTATACCAAAAACGGCCAAAAAAAAGAAGCCACCAAAGAAAGCACCTTGTTGGCTTTTAGCTTATTATAATCTAAAATTGGGATAAGAATGCTCAATTGTGACCTGGATATTGCCAAGCTTTTTCAGGAGGCGGTTGGCCTCCCCTTAGAAAAAGATATTGTCTTAAAAGACCACTCGACCTTCAGAATTGGCGGCCAGGCAGATTTTTTCTTTCAGGCTCCGAGCTTGGAGTCTCTTCGACGGGCCGTCAGTTTTGCTCAGGAACAAGGGTTGCCTTTCTATGTTATTGGCGCTGGCAGCAATATTCTTTTTGCTGACGAGGGTTATCGAGGGTTGCTCATTAAGAACTTGGCTAAGGGCATTAGTCTTTCTTTAGACCCGCCAGAGGTGGAGGTAAGTTCTGGCACGCGGCTTCAAGAGGTAATCCAAGCGACGCAGCAAGCAGGTTTGGCCGGTCTCGAATTCTTAGCCGGTATCCCAGGAACAGTGGGCGGCGCCATCTGGGGCAATGCTGGCGCCTTTGGTCAGAGCATTGGCGAGGCTCTTGTTTCCGCTCAAATCTGGGGAGAAGGTGGGGTGCAAAGCGTTCCCCAGGAGTTTTTCTGCTTCGCCTACCGGAGCTCCCGTCTTAAAGAGAAAAAGCATCTTGTTCTTTCGGCTCGTTTAGCCTTAGAAAGAGATAAACCTGAGCTTATCCAGAAAAGAATAAATGAGCTGCTGGCCCTGAGGCGGATTAAGCATCCTCCAGAAGGAACCGCCTGTGCGGGCAGTTTTTTTAAAAACCTTCTCTTGCCCGACGGTCAGAAAGTCGCCGCGGGTCTCCTTCTTGACCAGGCGGGTGTAAAAGGTCTAAGAAGGGGCGATGCCGTCGTTTATTCTGGTCACGCTAATTTTATCCTCAACGTTGGCCAGGCCAAAGCCAGAGACGTCTTGGAACTGGCTCGGGAAATGAAACAGAGAGTAAAGGAAAAATTTGGCCTGGAGTTGGAAGAAGAGGTTATCTATCTTGAAGCTGACGCTTCAATGCTCTTGCCCGAGCCGGCTTAAGTCCCTTTTTCTGAGCCAAACGAACGGCCTCCAAACCCAGTTGCCGATAGATTTTTTCGGCCAAAGGATAGGAGCGGAGAGCTTGGAGGTGGCGGCGGATGGCGAGCCAGTCAGCCCGAGAAATTGGTCCGGTCAAAGCTTCCACAGGACTGGCGGAGTTGAGGTTTTTCCCCGTTCCGGCGACCAGGGGCCGAAGAGCTTGAATCGCCTGGGCTTCATCCAGGCCAGCTTCTTTTAACAGGTTGACAGCTAAGGAAAAAAGGGCGACGAAATGGTTGGAGGCAAGGCTACAGGCAGCGTGGTAAAGAGGTTTTTTCTTCGGGCTAATTAAGAGAGGCTTTGCCCCAAGTTTTCTTATTATTATCTTGGCCAGCTCCACTGCCGGCCTATCTCCTTCGAGACTAATAAAAATCTTCCGCCAGCGGGCCGGCGGCGTGTTTTTAACCGCAAAGGATTGAATGGGATGGAAAGAGGCTATCCTGGCTCCGCTTTGTCGCAAAGGCCGAAGACTGTTCGAGCTTAACAAGCCGCTGGTATGATAAACTACTTTGTTTTTCCAATTAATTTTAGCTTGAGCTAAATCCTTAACCAGCGAGGGTAGTTTTCGCTCGGGAAGACAAAGAAAAATAATTCCGGCCCGGCTTATAGCTTTTGCGGGAGGAAAAACTATCGAGTCCAACCCGAGGAGGCGAGCGCTTTCCTCCGCCGATTCTGGGTGTTCCGCGGAGAGAGCCCGCAGAGAAAAGCCGGCTTCTTTGAGGGCCAGAGCCAAGGAAGTGCCTAAGCGGCCAGCACCCACAATGGCCACAGTTTTTACTTCTTGCTTAAGGTTTCTAACCATAGTCTTGTTTCCAAGGCGGATGTTTGGAAGGGAGGTTTGCGGAGTTCTTTTTGCTTCCTGGTTTCTTTGAGAACTTTTTTCAACCGGCTTCCGAAATCCTGCGAACTCATGGTTTTCGCGCCCGAGAGTCGACCCGCTACGCGCAACTCCCGGTCTGATGTCACTAAGGTTATAGTCGAAGGTTGGGGGCTTTGCTCGATTATTTTAAGAATTAATTGGTCGGCCTTAACTCCTTCTTCCGGGAAAAAAACCTTGAATTTTGGCCAGCGACGACACTGAGCCATCAAGTCAGGGTCAGGTGGGCCGTCAAAGACAATCCAGAGCCGCTGGCGAGTGGCTCGTTGAAAGAGCCAGAGCTGTCCCAGAAGCTCAAAGCGACTGCGCGGGTCCTTCTGGCCGAAGCTGGACAGAAGGCCGATGAGATTATTACCGTCGAAGAGGTAGGGCATTAAGGCCCCGGCCATTAAAGACGGTAAACTTCTCCCGGCCGAAGGATGATCACTTCTGCCCGGGAACCGACGAGTCGCCGCAACTCTTCAGGGTCAGCGTTAACAATGGGAAAAGTGCCATAGTGAATAGGAATTACTCGCTTTGTCTTGAGAAATTCCACGGCCTTGGCGGCTGAGGGTACGCCCATCGTGTAGCGGTCACCTATGGGAAGAAAGGAAAGGTCAGGCGCAAAGAATTCGCCGATAATCGTCATATCATATGTTAAGCCAGTGTCGCCAGCATGATAAACCCTTCGCCCATCCATTTCGACGACTACACCGGCGGCCGTGCCTCTTTCGGCTGAATGGAGAGCCGGCACCATATGAACCTTAACCCCCTTAACTTCCACCGTCCCCCCGATATTCATCCCTTCCGCCACCAGACCTTGAGCTATGGCTTCAACGGCAATTTCATGGATGGCGACAACCGTGGCGCCGGTACGGCGGGCGATTTCAAAGGCGTCCCCGCGGTGGTCACCATGGTCATGGGTTACGATCACGATATCAGCCTGGTCTATCTCTTCCGCTTTGACTGCGGCTGCCGGATTGCCGGTAAGAAAGGGGTCGATAATAACTGTTCTTGACCCTTTGATTTTGACGGCGGCGTGGCCAAGCCAAGTTAATTCCATTTTCGCCTCCTTCAGAAAATATCCGGTCTTATCCAGGCGGCCAGGAAAAGCGTCGACCGCCCAGCAAATGGACATGGAGATGAAAGATGGCCTGCCCGGAATCGGGGCCGGTATTTATAACCAAGCGATAGCCGGTTCTATCGATGGCTTTCGCCTTGGCTAACTTAGCGGCGACAAGCAGCAAGCGACCGAGAAGCGATTCTTGCTCCTCGGGAATATGAGCGAGTGAAGCGTAATGCTCCTTGGGGATGATGAGAAGATGCACCGGAGCTTGCGGGTTAATATCTTCGAAGGCTAAGACGGCCTCGTCTTCATAGACCAGCCGGGCTGGTTCTTTTAGGTCTCGTAATCGGCAGAAAACACAGGCTGGCTTCATCGGGGGGGTTCTTTCTCGGTCGAAATTCTTTCAATGGACGCGCCCAGGAGTTTCAGCTTTTCTTCAATCCGTTCATAACCTCTGTCCAGATGTTCAACTTCGTTGATAATAGTTTCTCCTTTAGCAATCAAACCAGCCAAGACTAAGCAAGCCGAGGCCCTTAGGTCGGTGGCCGTGGTTTCCGCACCGGAAAGCGGCGTTTTGCCTTTAATAATAGCTTTGTCGCCGTGGACTTCGATGTTGGCTCCGAGACGCAGGAGCTCGTTAACGTGAAGGAAACGGCGGTCAAAAATGGTCTCGGTGATGATGGAAGTGCCGTTGGCCTGAGTCATCAACACCATGAATTGGGCTTGCATATCAGTGGGAAAACCGGGATAGGGTGAGGTGATAATATCCTGGGGCCGAATTTCTTCGCCGCCCTGGACGCGGAGGGCACCGGGACTTACCTCTTCTATTCGGGCTCCAGAGTAGCGGAGTTTTTCAATGGTGGTCGTCATATGGTCTGACCGCACCCGACGTAAATAAATGTCACCCCGGGTCAGGGCGCCAGCAATCAGGAAGGTGCCGGCTTCAATCCGGTCAGGAATGATTTCATGGGAGGCGCCGCCCAGCTCCTCCACTCCCTGGATGCGAATCGTTTCCTCCCCGACCCCGTCTATTTTAGCCCCCATCTTTATCAACAGCTCACAGAGATTACTTATTTCCGGTTCCTGAGCACAGTTCTTTAGCAGCGTCTCTCCCTTAGCCAGCGCGGCCGCCATAACGAGATTTTCTGTTCCGCCGACGGTCTTTTTTTCAAATTCAATAGTCGTTCCCCGCAGCCTTTTGGCTTCGGCCTTAATATATCCATGTTCGAGAAAAAAATTAGCCCCCAGCTTCTCCAGACCATGCAGATGAAGGTCAATGGGCCGCGACCCGATGGCACAGCCGCCAGGGAGAGCGACCACCGCCCGGCCGTAACGAGCTAAAAGCGGCCCTAAAACCAAGATAGAAGCTCTCATCGACCGAACCAATTCGTAAGCCGCCTCATGGCAAGCAATTTTGGGGGTGGTTATATTCAAAGTATTGCCTTCGATTTCATATTCAGCCCCCAGCTCGGACATCAGAGTGAGAATAGTAAAAACATCCTTCACCAGGGGAACATTCTGCAGGTGGACCTTTTCTCGAGTTAATAAAGAAGCGACGATCGCCGGCAGGACGGCATTCTTTGCCCCGCTAATCTTCACTTCCCCCTGCAGAGGTCTCTCCGGCGTCCCAACTATTCTTATTTTTTCCATGGATGATAACTACTTTCTTTGGCCTCATTTTAATCCAGACCCCTTCTGAATTCAAGGAAATGCATGGGGTCAAGACATCAGTGACAGTTTTATCCTGGTTTTTTTGGCGGTCAACTGGTCGTTTCGTTGATTTCTGGGGCCCCGGGGATAGATTGTTCATGGGGAGAAAACCTAAAATTCTCTTAGAGAAAAAGATTAACATTTTCCCTTACTGGAAGGATTATAATGTTTCACTAATGTATCTGACTGAGCCCAGGAAATCCAAGCAGGTTTCGATGTTCCGCCTCTGGAAATCTCATTAAGAGCGATTTTCTTATACTTAAATTTTTTCCTCTATGGCTGAAAATAGGGCAGCAGAGGAGAGTGATTAGTGATTTTCCAGGAGATTAAACCCAAGGTTGGACAGGAGGGAGGGAATTTCTTGCGTCGTCCGTCGAGTCTAATCGGAAATTTTTCGTTCCGACTGCCGAAATTCAAGCTTCATTGCGCCTTTTCTTAGCTTGTTGAGAAATAGGTATGATTTCTTTTCTCTCAAGAAAGCTTTTTCGTTCCTCCTTTTGGCTGGTCAGTTTTATTTTTAGGAAGCAAATAGCTTTTTGGCTGGCAAAGCTTCCCGGATATTCCAGAAAAGGCCTATTTTCGTTTCTTTTCTCCTCTGACTGCCACTGATAACCCGCGCCTTTTTGATGTCAGTAAAGTGCGTTGCCGGTCAACTTATTCAATTAATTCAGAGTGATTTTAGAGCTTGCTCTAAGTCAGCCATAATGTCCGCCGGGTCCTCTGCTCCCACACAGAGGCGGATGAGTTGCGGCGGGATGTCCGCCTTTTGGCGGGCCTCCTCTCCCTGCTGTTGATGGGTGGAGATGGCCGGTATTGTCGCCACGCTTTTCAGCCGGCCCAGGTCAGTGGCTCGAAAGATTAGCCGCAGGCGGTCGAAAACTTGCCTGGCCCTTTCTGGAGGTCCTTCTACGCGAAAACTCATCAGGTGGCCATAACGATTGATTCCCTGCCCGGTGCCGTCGTCAGAATCAACCAAGCGCAGGTATTTTTTGGCCAGAGGATGATACCTGAAATCAGGCAAACCGAGGTAATCCACTTGGTAAACCTGGGGCTGTTTTTTCAGAAACTCAGCCACTTGCAGCGAATTCCGACTGAGAATATCCATTCGCTGGCGGAGAGTGCGGACCTCTTGGAGCGCCATCATGGCGTTAAAGGGAGAAGGTGAAGGACCGTGATCCCGATAGGGAAGAAATTTGACGTATTCGGCGAAGCTTTCCTTGAAAAGCGGGTGGTCATTTTTAACCTTGGTTATTATGGGCTTCCGGCTGATTAAAGCCCCGCCAATGGCTAAGCCGCCAGCCGTGATGGATTTGGTCAAAGAATGGACAACAATATCGGCTCCATAAGCAATCGGCCGCATCAGAGCGGGGGTGGCGCAAGTGGCGTCGATAATCAGGGGAATTTCCCAGGAATGGGCTAAATCGGCCAAAGCTTGGATATCGGCAAAGGCCTGCTGCGGATTACTGGGCGCTTCCACGTAGAGAAAGCGTGTCTCCTCGTCAATTTTAGCCCGCCATTCCTCTAAGTCATCGGGGTTTAGCACCCACCTCACTTCTATTCCCCTTTCCTGGCCTTTGCGGACGGAAAAGTGCTGGTAGGTACCGCCATAGAGCTGGACAGACGAGACGAAGTTAATTCTTTCCGGCCCCGACTTCTGTTTAACCAAGAAGGGGTCGACGGCCATGGCAATAGCCGCCATCCCAGAAGCTGTGACCAAACAGGAAGTATCAGACCCGGTTTGATAGCCTTCCAGAAGGGCCAGAACCCATTCCAAATAATAGGTCGTGGGATTGGCAATTCGCGTATAGCACCAGGTGGGAATAAGGTAGGCTAAGGCTGCTTCTAATTCGTCAGAGTCTCGATAGGCTTGAGAGGTAGCCAGGTAAAGGGGTTCAATAATTGCTCCCTGATTGCGGTTCAGCGCCTCTTCCACTGAATAAAGCCCATGGACAGCAATGGTATCGAAGTGATAACCCTTCACGCGAGCTTTCAGGGCGGCTTGCTCCGCCAGCCATTGTTGGGCTTGTTGGATGTATTTCTTGACCCCAGGGCTATAATTTGAATCATCACTCATAATACCTCCCTTGTTGATACCTAAAAAGGTTATTAAAAAACATGCCATTTTTTATTAATACCTTAATCACCAAAAAGTCAAATAGAAAGAAATTCGGAGGTAAAAAGCAGGGCAAAAGTCGAGGCTTTTAATTCGAACTATTCTTTTATTTTAGACCTGTTTTCGACCACAAGAACCAGCGGAAAGAAGCCCAGGAGCCCAAGTCGAAGGAAAGAGGAAACGAAAGAAAAACCAGGGAGGAGTCACGCAAAAGTAAGACCAGGGGTCAACATAATCAATTTGTTTGCTCCTTTCCCCCCCTTGCCGAGCCTCTGACCAAAAGAATCGGCGGCTATCAAATGGCGGAGTTATTTATCCTTTGCCTTGCTTAAAACATCTTTAGCCTTTGATGGGCCTTTTAATGGGCTTTGGGCCGGCTTAGGTTGCTATGGATGAAAAGGATATCGTTCAAGATAGCATAGCCAGTTTCTTTTTTGCCGGCCCCTGGCCCCTGGATCATCACTTTTCCTAAGGGGTCTAAGTCAAAGACAAGGGCATTCTGGACGCCTTTAACCCGGGAAAGAGGGTCAGAAAAGGGCAGGCTTTCTAAACCAACTTTGGCCTTAACCTGGTCAGATTCCAGCCAGGCCTGCCCAATTAGTTTGACCCTTTGATTCTGGGCTAAAGCCTTTTCCATCATTTCGAAACTTATTCCTGATATTCCCTGCCGCTCAACTTCTTCGGGTCGGAGTTGATGGCCAAAAATGATGTTGGCCAGAATAAGCACCTTAGCCAGAACATCATAACCCTCTACATCAGCTGTCGGGTCGGTCTCGGCATAGCCAAGCTGTTGTGCCTCGGCCAAGGCTTGGTCATAGGACATTCTTTCTTCTTCCATGCGGCTGAGAATGAAATTGGTCGTGCCGTTCAGAATGCCCCTCATGGCTAAAACCGTGTTGCCTGAGAGGCCGGACTCGAAAAGGCTAAAAACCGGTGTCCCACTCATCACCGTTCCTTCAACCCTGAAGAAAAGATGATTCTGCCGGGCCAATCTAATCAGCTCATGGTAATGGAGGGCAGCCGGCCCCTTGTTGGAAGTAACCACATGTTTTCCCGTACGCAGCGCTTTCCGAATATAAGTGGTAGCGGGCTCGCCGGTCTTGATATCAGTGGGCGTTAATTCACAGATGATATCCACCTCGACATTTTCAATCATATCCAACGGGTCAAGGGGGTTATCTTTTTGAGCCGAGTCATAATCATCAATTCTCTGACGGCGTCCCAAAAGAAGAAGCATCTGGTCGAGGTCAATTCCTTCGGGGATGACTACGCTTCCCTTGAGCTTATCACAAATGGCCACGACCCGGGCTTCAAAATCATGATGCTTCTTAAGCCAATCAGCCTTGTCCCGAAGAATTTGTAAGAAACCTTCCCCGACTGTACCACACCCGATTAAGCCTATTCTGTATTCCATTTTTTGGCCTCCATCATCAAGGTAGATAGTATATATTTAACATAACCCAAGGAAAAAGTCATCAGCCAAGGAAATTTTAAGCTCGATTTCAAAAGAAGCTGGAAACATAAGCTGCTTTGGCCACTTATTCGCCGTGGCAAATAGGGCGGGAAATCTTGTTTCACGTCTATGTTTTTTGCTTTCTTCCTTCTTATGGGCCTTAAGAAAAGATGTTGGCGAAAGAGCTTCACTTCTCATCAAGTTTTTATCCCCTCTCTAACTTCTCGGCCTGGGCGGCGGTTGGGCAAACTCGGCTGTTCTCTCACGGAGGCTCCGGTGGCTTTAGTCTATGATTTTTTATTAATTTAAGCTCGGACATATTCAGCCCTCAGAAGTTCTGGCGATGGCGGCTTCGGGAAGGCTCAACCCTCCACGTTGCTCCAGCCATCCCCAATTTGGCCCTCAGACCAGCTTCAAAAGCAGAAAGAAGGAAGAGGTAAATAAAAAACAGGTGGACATATAAGGCGTCACCTCTTTTGAGGCCTAAACGCTTCATGATGGCTTCGGCCAGGGCGGCTCATCCCTCCACTTCGCTTAAAATTAATAGATTAAAATAAATAAAGATGAAGCAAAGAATTAATAAAAGAAACGGGGAAAAAATTAGGTAAATATGTAAGGCGTCACTCCATTTTGTCCGCTTTTTTAGCGCCTGAGGACAAAAAATATTCTGACGAGATGGCAATTAACCGACGACTACAGAAATTTTTATTTTCAGGCTGATAATCTTAGCTGGAGATAAAATGGGGCGACTCTAAGCGAGTCGCCCCATTCTTCTTTAAGCTTATTTACTTGCCGACGCTTTGGACGCCTCAATCTGCTTTTCTACCCAGTCAGTAGGTACGCTCTTCGGTCTTTCAATCGGCAAGCCAAGCGCCCGGCTCCAGATTAGCTGCGAAAGAACGCCGATGGCTCGAGAAACCCCAAAGAAGACAGTGTAAAAGTCATATTCGGTCACGCCGTAATGATAAAGGAGACAGCCAGAGTGGGCATCAACGTTAGGCCAGGGGTTCTTGGCCTTGCCGTGCTTCATCAAGATATCAGGGGCTACTTCATAGACTAAGCTAACGACGCGGAAAATCGGGTCGTCGGGCAGGTGCTTAAGGGCGAATTCTCTTTGCGCCGTGTAACGGGGGTCTGTCTTGCGGAGGACAGCATGGCCATAACCAGGGACAACTTTACCCGCATTAAGCGTATCCCAGATGTATTTTTCCATCTGTTCTTTAGTTGGAATGCCGCCCAGCTCTTGCATCAGGTCCATGATCCACCGCAAAACTTCCTGATTAGCCAGACCATGAAGCGGGCCAGCCAGGCCGTTCATTGCCGCACTCAGGCAATAATAGGCATCAGAAAGGGCTGAGCCGACTAAGTGGCAAGTATGGGCGCTGACATTACCGCCTTCGTGGTCGCTATGGATGACCAAGTAAAGACGCATTAGGTCCTTAAACGCCGGGTCCTCGACTCCAATCATGTGGGCAAAATTGCCGCCCCAATCTAACTTCGGGTCAGGGGGAATGTGGACATCATCTTTATAGCTGCGGCGATAAATATAAGCGGCGATGAGCGGGAGCTTGGCCAAAAGGTTCATCACGTCCTCAAACATCGGGTCCCAGTATTCGAGCTTGTGGAGCCCGGCGCGATACTTTTGAGCAAAGATTGATTCTTTCTGCAGAGCCAGAATGGCCAAGGAGAATTGCGTCATGGGATGAGTATCCTTGGGGACAGCCTTCATGATGTCAATAAGATAGCCGGGCAAGGGGCTGCGTTTTTGCCATTCTGAGCTGATCATCCGGACATCATCCTCAGTCGGCAATTCGCCGGTCAGCAGAAGGTAAAAAATACCTTCAGGAAGAGGTTCTTCTCCGCCGGGGGCCTTAGGCAATTTTTCCCTGAGTTCAGGAATGGTAAAACCACGGAAACGGATTCCCTCAAAGGGGTCCAGCTCCGAGGTTTCCCAGACCATGCATTTCACCCCGCGCATGCCGCCATAAGCTTGAGCTACGGTTACCTCTGAAATCTTAAGGTCGCCGTGCTCTTTAAGGATCTTCTGGACGCGCTCGCGCATCGGGGGGATCTTGGCCGCGAATTTTTCCTTTAAAGTAGCCATGATAAGAGGCCTCCTTTGCTTTAAAATATTTTTTGACTCGTTAATATATCATTCAGCAGAAGTGAGTGTCAACAATTTATTGACTTGATTTTTTCCTTTTACCCCTTTATGGTAAAACCAAGCGAAGTGGAAAAGGCAAACCAAGTGGTTTGACCAAGAAAAGGAGAGAAGAATGGGATTTTTGGTCGTTATTCTTGTCCTGGGTATTGTTGTTATCTTATTCGGGATAGCTATCTATAACAGTTTGGTGAGGCTGAGGAATCGCTGCGAAAATGCCTGGGCGCAGGTTGATGTCCAGCTGAGGCGCCGTTATGACCTCATTCCTAACCTGGTGGAGACTGTTAAGGGCTATGCCCAGCATGAAAGAGAAGTGTTTGAGCGCGTCACTGAGGCCAGGACGCGGGCAATTAATGCTTCTACAGTGCCTGAACAGGGGCAAGCCGAAAATTTGCTTTCGGGAGCGCTTAAATCACTCTTCGCGGTGGTGGAAAATTACCCCGAGCTCAAAGCCAATCAGAATTTTCTGCTGCTTCAAGAAGAATTAGCCGGCACGGAAAGTAAAATAGCCTTTGCTCGCCAGTTTTATAATGACTCCGTGATGAAGTATAACATCCGGCTGCAGGTTTTCCCGGCTAAATTGATTGCCCGTTGGTTCAGTTTTCAGCCCAAAGAATATTTTGAAATTGAAGAGGCCGAGGCGCGAGGGCCAGTCCAGGTTAGCTTTAAAAAATAATATTCCGTTTTAACCAGATAAATCTCGAAGAGAATCGAGCCATAAAGATATCCCCGATGGCGGCTATTCTCAAGAAAGCTTTATCTTGATTACTCGGAGATGGGTCAGCCCTGAGGACCCAAGGAAATGATCAATGTATGAATCTATCGCCCGGAATAAATGGAAATCGTTCCTGCTTATCCTGTTTTTCGCCAGCTTTGTTTTTCTTTTAGCCTGGGTGCTGGAGACTTTGATGGGCTGGGGCAAGGAGGGCCTGATATTGGCGGCGCTGGTAACTATCGCCATGACGTGGGGAGGCTATTATTGGAGCGACCGGCTGGTCTTGGCCATAAGCCGAGCGCGGCCGGTGGATAGAAAAGAATATCCCTTTCTTTATCACACCGTAGAAGGTTTAGCTATAGCCGCGGGCCTACCCACTCCCCAATGCTATATAATTGATGATAGCTCTCCCAACGCCTTTGCTACCGGCCGCACCCCTCGCCACGCGGTGGTTGCTGTTACCCGGGGGCTTTTAGAGAAGCTCAATCGGTTAGAACTCGAGGGAGTTATCGGCCATGAAATGGCCCACATCAAGAATTACGACATGCTGGTTCAGACTCTAACGGCGGTGCTGGCGGGAACGGCTGTGTTGCTCAGTGATTGGTTGAGGCGGTCTTTTTTCTGGGGCAAGCCGCAACGCTCAGACCGTCGCCGTTCTGGTGATAATCGGGCGACAGGCGTCATTCTTCTCCTGGCCTTGTTTTTGGCGATTCTTTCCCCCCTCATCGCTCAGCTGATCCGGCTGGCTATTTCCCGTCGCCGAGAGTTTTTGGCCGATGCCGAAGGCGTCCGGCTGACGCGCTATCCGCCGGGGTTAGCGGCGGCTTTACGCAAGATAGCGGCCGACCAGGAACCTCTCGAGGTAGCCAACAAGGCAACGGCTCACCTTTATATCGTCAACCCCCTTAAAGACTGGCGAGGCGGGCTGAGTCGTCTTTTTATGACCCACCCACCCATAGAGGAGAGGATAGCTGCCTTGGAAAAAATGGCGGCGGGGACTTGAAAAAAGAAGGTTCTTCTTCTTATAATTATTTAGACTCCGGAGGGCGGGGTCGTAGTTCAGTTGGTTAGAACGCTGGCCTGTCACGCCAGAGGTCGCGAGTTCAAGTCTCGTCGACCCCGCCAATTATCCTGGGGCTAAAGGGTTTAAAAGATTTTTTCCCCTCTCCATCTTGCGCCTATTGCGAGCTGTTTAAATCCAAATTCGACCCAAATAAAAGCGGATGAAAAGCGGCCTTCGGGAGAGAGAAAAACTTGGTTGATTTAACTGTTCTGGAGGGATTTCTCAATTGCCTGCGATTAACCGTGAAGAGAATGGCCCTTTATCCTGAAGGCCATCCAGCGTTGCAAACCTTTCTCCTTGACCTGAACCAAAAGGCCGAAAATTTAATAGCTACTTCGGGTCGGGTTTGGATAGGAGTGGGACCTCGCAGCCTGAGGCTGGAAGACGGCACCTGGCTGAAAGAAAAGATTCATGAGGAGATAGCCCGGCTGCTTCACGGCCGCAGAATCCAAAGCCTGGAGATTCAAAAGGGCACGACCCCCGAAGAACTGGGCTTGTTCAGCCGTCTTTTGTCTTCCTCTCCCCGAGAACTGGGTAAAGAGAAAAGTCTTCAGAAGCTTTTGGAAGAGAAAGGCGTAACTCATATCAGGGTGCAAGCGCTGGATTACTCGCCACTGCTCAGCGCCGAGGGAGAGGTAGTTAAAGATGCTTGGGCTTATCTTCTCGAGGAAGCCTTACGCCGGCGTGAGCCAAAAGAAGTGACTGAAGCCGCCCAGAGCATGGTCAAAGCCTTGGATTATTTTTCTTGGAAAGAATTGTCTTCAGAAGAAAAGCAATGGCCGCAATGGTCCGCCTTTTTTTCCCTTCTTAAAGAGAAGGACAGCCGAGCCTTTGGGGCTGTGCTCAGAGCCACGGTTAAAAATATCTTCCAGCAGCCAGAACAATTAGACTCGCCCGCGCAAGAAGAAAAGTTAGCCAGCCTCTTAGCTGAGGTCGACGAGGAGACCTTGGCGGCTGCTCTGGTGGAGGGATTAAGAGAAGACCCCTCCTTTGATGCGTTTAAACTCTTTCTCTGGTCGCGGCTGACCAGGACAAAAAAGCATGGCCTGATGGCCACCTTCTTGGAGAGGTCTCTGGAAGTAAAGATAGCTCAATGGCCTTCGACCTGGCTGCGGGATAAATTAACCGCCTTGGTCCAGGGCTATTCTGTAAATCCTTTTCCTGTCCCCTATTATCAATCTTTTTTAAACATACTAAACAAAATACCCAAAGAAGCGAAGCTCCAGTTGAGGCGGGATAATCTCTGGCGGCACGAAGTTTCCCTCGAGCTTTTGTTTCTGGAGCAAGAGACTCAACCCGAGGTTATTTTAAATCATTTTGAAGCCTTAGCTCGTAACCTGAGCCGAGTGATGGAATCGCGAGATTTCTTGTTGCTTAAAGAAATACACCGTCTTTTGGTCAAGAGGCGCTCGATTCTCATAGCCCATGAGGATTATGCCGCCACTCTTCGCCGTCTTACAAGCTTTATCGAAGAGCTAATTTTGAACGAGGAATCCTTCCCAGAACAAGATTATTTCCTAAGGAACTTAGAAGCCAGCGCGCTGGGCGTCAATTATTATTTAGAAAAGATATTCGGTGAGGGGCATATCTCCCCGGCCATCCTGAGTCTTTTCTTTCAGTTCTTTTTAAACCATATGTTCTATTTTGACCTCAACCTGGACGAGAAATCTAAGGATAGGGATTTCCTCGAGAAGATGGTCGAATCCCTGGCGGCTGTGGATACTCCCGCTTCCTTTGTTGCCCTTAAAAATATTTTTCTTTTGGCCGATACCAAGCTTCGTCGCCGCGTTCTCTTGGCCTTAACCAAGCTTTCGACCTTTGAGCCTAATTTTCTCTGGCCACATTTTTTGGCTCGGCCACTTTCTTGGCAAAGAGAAGCCCTGCTTTGGCTGAGGAGGAAACCCGAGGAGCTGGAGAAGGCGCTGCAAATGCTTCTGGGCCTGCCTTCGCCTTTCGGGCTTAGAAATAAGCTTTTGCTCGAGGCAGCCAAGATGACCGAAGAAATTGGCTTGAAGGAAGCGGTGCCCTATCTTAGGCCCTTGGCCAAACGTCCTTTTTTCTGGAATCGCCGGTTGCGGCAAGGCGTCAAGCGGGTTCTGGAGTCTTTTAATGAGCGCTGAATCCCGGGAAGCTCTAAGACTGCTTTTTTCAGCCTGGCAGGCTGGTCGGCTTTATTCCGCCGAACATCCTCAATTCAAAGCTTTGGTCGAAAGAGCTTATGAACAGTTAACTACTCTCCTCAGCGCCAAGAGCGAGTGGACGATGGCCTTGATTGGAGACGATATCGTTGGCGATGAAGAGACTTTCTATGACCTAAAAGAAAAGCTGCACCTTTTTTCCCAGGGGCTAAAGGAGAGGTCCTTAGAGAGAATCAGCTTTTCTGCCGGGTTGAAAAAGGAAGAACTCTTACGTTTCTTAGCTTTTATCAGCCTGCCTCAGAAAAGGTCGGAGCAGGATTTAGCGGAGTTTTTTCATTTAGAAGGAATCAGACATATCAAGGCGGGAAGACTGACCGCAGGGCGAGGGCAAAAAGAATTAGTGGCGGCGCCGAGTCTGCCTTTATCCTATCAAGCATCTCTCCAAGCCGCCGCTTCTTTTATCGGCGCCTTAAACCGGGGAGAAGAGGTGTCGTCTCTTGACTTACATTATATGGTTTTATCAATCCTGGAGAATTTTTCCGGCCGATACTGGCAGCTGTTGGGAGTTTGGCCAAGTCTGGCCCCAGAAGAAAAGCTTTTTAGCCACCTCGTTAATACGGCGCTCTTGGTGATGACAGCCGCCACCAGGTTAGGTTTTCCTCGAGATGATGTCCTGGACCTTGGCTTGGCGGGTCTCGGCCATGACCTTGGCAAGCTTAGCCCCCTTGGCATAGGGATATTTGGCGGAGAGAGCCATATGTTGGCTGGGGCTAAGAAGCTGCTCAGGTTCAAGAATTTAATCTCTCCTCTCCCCGCCATTGTGGCTTTAGAACACCATCTCCGTTTTGACCTTAAGGGCCAGCCAAAATTAAAGGGCATTGAAACGCCCCATGAGGCCAGCTTGCTTGTCTCGGTCGGTAATGTCTACGATAACTTGTTAAAAAAATGGGCTTTTGACCCGCGATTTGAGCCTCTCTTTATCTATCATTTAATGATGGCCGAAAAAGGAAAAGTTTTCGCTCCTGATTGGCTGGAAAGTTTCTTCCGGGTAATGGGTGTTTGGCCAGAGGGCTCAACCGTGCTTTTATCTGATGGAAGAAGGGGCGTGGTCAGCCGGAATAATGAAAACCTGCCCCTTCGGCCCCAAGTAGAGGTCATCGAACCAGAGGAAGCTCGTGAGGTCATTGACCTTTCTAAGGAAAAAGAAAAGATAACTATTATAAAAGCCATCAATCCTTTTTCCGCCTGAAAATGGTGTCGCAGGAAAAGGTTCCTGAACAATTTAAAGGCTTAGGGAAAACCCCAGTGAGGAAAGGTATGTGTCCGTCACTTGCTATCAGCGCGGCGCGTTGACTTGGGCGGGTATAATCGCTTATAATAAAATTTGCCGTGGGGGCGAAAGGATTCGACGGAGGTCGTGAGGCGCGAGTGGCATGCCGAGATTCCATCAACCTCGAAAAACGGTGGACCAAATAAGTGCAGAAGCACTCCCTCTCGCTGCCTAAGAATTAGGTCAGCCGTCTCTCAGGCTCTCGCCTGCGGGGCTTGAAGAGGCGTCGAGGAGCAGGCTAACTTCCCCAGGTTGCCTTGGGCTGGGGGGGTGAAACCAGAACTGAGGCTGGCTGAGCGTGGCCTGGCCTCTTCAGACCGCGTTCAGCGAGATTAAAGAAGAGGCTGAGCATGGAGACACTTCGCGCTGAAGGTCTTCGGACGCGGGTTCGATTCCCGCCGCCTCCACCATGAAGCGAACGGAGGCTGCCGATAAGAAGCAGGCTTAAGAAGCTCAAAATCAGTCTAAATCGTTTTCCCTATCTTTGGTTAATTTCTCTTTCCAGCGTCTGGATTTTTCTCTTTTCTCCTACCCAGCTTTTCTTATCCAGTCAGACGATTATTCAAGTTTCAGCCAAGGTGCAGGACGAGGCGGGTTCAGTCCGGGTAATAGTGACGGCTGATAAGCCGATAGAAGCAAGCCTTAATAAGTTTGGAAGTACCCTTGAGGTGAGGCTGGTCACAAAGGAATTGGTGCGTTTCCGGAGTGAGCCGATTCATAGTCGGTTGGTTCATTCCTTTGGCTGGGCGAGCACCAAACAGGGTTATGTGCTAAGCGTAGATTGTCTGACAGCCGATTTTCAGTATGAAACCCTAAGGTCGACGCCACCGCGGCGGCTGGAAATAGTTTTAAAGCCGGTAGCTCAAGAAGCGAGATTAACCAAGCAAGAAATCCCTGCGACGGCGGCTGGGAGCTCAGAAACTAAATCTACTGTTCATATAGAAACGATAAATAAAATAGGAGAAAGGGAGGGGAAAAAAGAAGGAGAGCAGATTAGTGCCTCCCGGCGGGTGAAGACAATTGTTATCGACCCTGGTCACGGCGGCGTAGAAACAGGGGCCAGAGGCCCGGCCGGAACCTTGGAAAAAGATATTACCCTGGCCATTGCTTTGCAACTTAAAGAAATAATCGAGCGCCATTTAGCCTTACGTGTTGTTTTGACCCGAGACAAAGACGTGGACGTTTCCTTGGAAAATCGGGCCGCAGTGGCTAACAATAATCGCGCTGACCTTTTTCTGAGCATTCACGCTAACGGCGCCTTCCGGGCTAAGGCCAACGGTTCGGAAACCTACTTTCTCAGCCTTAAAGCCTCAGATGAAGAAGCGCGGCGCTTAGCTTATCTTGAGAATAATTCTCCTGAGTTTGAGCAAAAAATCGAGGAAGAAAGCCAAGACCAGATAAAGATGATTCTCTGGGACATGGCTCAAGCCGCCTTTCTCCAGCAGAGCAGTCAACTGGCCGAATTTATCCAGAAAGAGCTCAACCTGCTCCTCGGCACCGCTAACCGGGGGATAAAACAGGCTCCTTTTAAAGTGCTCACAGGGGTGGCTTGCCCGGCGGTTTTAGTGGAAGTAGCCTTTATTTCTAACCCGGACGAGGAAGCGAAATTGCGGGACGAAACTTTTCAAGCCAGTGTCGCTTTGGCTATTTATCAAGGCTTACTGAGTTATTTGAGGCAGCTCTGATGGGACGAAAACGAGGGAAACGGCTCAAAATTTTTTTTCTTCTTTTTTTGGCCTCAACGGCCTTAGTGCTGGCGGTTCTTTTCTTTTTTTCCGGGCCAAAGGAAAAAATGAAAGTCCCTTCTCCCCCCAAGGAGGCATCTCCGGCCCAGCCGTCAGAACCGCCGCTGCCTCGCCAGGTGACGCTTTATTTCCCCTCTGAGAGCGACGACCTGCTTCATCCGGAAGCGAGAGAAATAAGGGCTTCGACTCCTGAGAAGGAGGCTCAAGAAATTATTGAAGAGCTCATCGCCGGCTCCCACGTGGGTTATCTTTCGCCCTTTCCGCCAGAGGTTGAACTGAGGCAGGTTTATATAAGCGGGGACGGCACAGCTTATGTTGATTTTTCGCGCGATTTGGTCGAACGCCATCCTTCCGGTTCAGCCGCCGAGATGACTACCATTTACTCCGTGGTTAATTCTCTAACCTCGAACATCAAGGCGATTAAAAGGGTTTTCTTCTTGGTGGAGGGAACAGAAAGAGAAACTCTGAGTGGCCACATTAACCTCAACCAGTCTTTTTCATTTTTTCCCTCCATCATTGCCCGTTAGACGGGTAAAGGTCAGCTACTCTTAAAAAGAGAAAATGGTTAAATTACCGCAGGTTGTGATCCTCGGGTTTCCTAATGTAGGCAAATCTACCCTTTTTAACCGCCTGCTGCGGCAAAAGGTGGCCATCGTCCATCATCTCCCAGGAATGACCCGGGACAGCCTTTTAGCTCTCGGCCGGCTGGAAGGTAAAGATTTCTTGTTAGTTGATACGGGCGGTTTTATTGATTCCGCCCGAGAGCCGCTCACCGAAAAAATCAAAGAAAAGGCCTGGAAAGCGGCGCTCTCGGCTCATCTTATCCTTTATGTCCTCGACGGCCGTCGCCAGCTGCTCCCCGCTGAGGAGGAGCTATATGTCTCGCTGAAAAAACTTGGCCGACCCCTCTTTATCGTGGTCAATAAAATTGATACGCCGGCAATGGAGACCAAAGCCGCTGAATATTTCCGGCTGGCCGGCGATGAGACCTTTTTTATTTCCGCCGAACAGCTTCGCCACCTCGACCACCTGGAGGAAGCAATTGCGGCTCGGTTGCCTGAAGCCACCACGAAGGCAACTGAGGTTGAGCCTCTGCGTTTGGCGGTCATCGGGCGGATTAACGTGGGAAAATCTTCGCTAATCAACCGCCTGTGCGGCGAAGAAAGATTAATTGTCAGCGAGACCCCAGGGACAACCAGGGATGTGGTGGAAACTTATCTTTTCCGCTCCGGCCGCCTGTTCAGCTTGGTGGACACGGCCGGGCTAAGGCGTTTGAGCCGGGTTAAAGATGAACGAGAAAAAGCGGCGATTGTCGTTACTCGGAAGCGCATCCGGCTGGCCGAGGTAATTTGCCTACTTATGGATGTCACCGAATTTCCCACCCGACAGGACCTGGCCATTGCCCAGCTGGCGGCGGCTTCTTATAAGCCTTTAATCATTGCTTTGAATAAATGGGACCTAATTCCACCAGATAAAAGGGATAAGGCGGCGGCCTGGTGCCGGGAGAAAGTTCAGCAGAGGCTGGAATTCGTCGGCTATGCGCCAGTTTTTTTGGTTTCGGCCAAAACAGGTAAAGGGGTTTTTAATCTCCTCGACGAGGCAGTTAGAGTCTATGAGCAGGCCGGAAGGCGTATTGACACCCCTGTGCTTAACGATTTCTTGGAAAAAATCAAGCTCAGCCACCCGCCGCTTTTTAGCAGCCGGTACGGCGTTAAAGCCAAATACTTAACTCAGGTAGACGTCCATCCGCCGACCTTCGTTCTTTTTGTCAGCCGTCAGGAGAAGCTCCTACCTGCTTATGAAAAATTTTTCCTTGACCAGCTCCGCCAAGCCTTCGGCTTTTGGGGAACGCCGTTGCGACTAAAGGTAAGAGAAAAATAAAGATAAGGAAAAATTGGGGCGGTAATTTATTTTAAGAAGAGGCCGGGGCTTGAAGATTACTTTGAGCGGAGCCAGATTCGGCCGTCCACGCTGCGCAGCGAGATGAGCGGTCCCCCCTCGTTGATTCGGCCGCTTATCTGCTTCCCCCGGAGAGATTCGGTAAAAGCGAGCGCTAAATCACAGCGAATAGAGCCGTCACTGGTTTCCACCTTAAGGTCAGCCGAGATGTTCTTGGGCAAAGAGATTTCGATATGGCCGTCAACGGTGCTCAAGCGCCAAGCCTGAGAAATAGATGTGTCCGGGTCAAGCTCGATATCGATATCGCCGTCAGTCGTCGTTACCTCCACCGGCTCAAACCCTCCTTGAATAACGATATGGCCATCCACGCTGTTAGCCTGAACCTCGCCCCTACCTTGCTTAACGGCAATTCGGCCATCCACGGTTCGTAAACGCAATTGCCCTGCGACGTTTTCTAACCACAGCGAGCCATCAACCGCTGCTAAATTGATTTCTTTAAACTTTCCCTCAACTCTGGCCTGGCCATCGACCAGACGGGCCTGGAGGTTGGCATTAACGGGAAGAGAAACTTCCGTGCTGGCTTTTATCCGGCGATAATCTCTCCACGGAAAAAATATCGCCCGCAAGCGAGGATAGATTATTTCCACCTGGATATCATTTCCTTGCTGGTTTACCTGCACCTTAGTGGCTTTCAGCAGTCGCTCGGCCAGCTTAGCATCTTTTGTCAAGGCTTGGAGGTGAGTCTTGATGGTGACGGTAGGTTGCTCGCTGGTCATAACCTTAAGGTCGCCGTCAATATCGTGAAAAGTAAAGTTTAGAGGTTGGGAAGGGTCGATAGCCAAAGTTTTTTCCCAATCAGTGGTTGAGGATTGGGCTAAAACCAGGCCAAAACCGGTCAAAAGGCTTAATCCCCAAAAGATGATAATTGTTTTTAGTCTTTTTCTCATAATTTTTCTCCTTCGGGTGGCTTCCGGTCTCAAGACTCGCTCCTCGACGTTCTCGATAAATAATCTAAAGCCCATTGATTAATCTTTTCCTTTCCCTTTCCCTCTTATTGTTCAAAGCTTAATCCTGGGCAGAAAACCCCTTTCCCGCCGTTCGCCAGCAAATTTTTCCCTGCCACCGCCGCCTCTCGTCCTTTCCTCAACCAAAGTAAAATCCTTTTCAAAATTTTCTTAGTTAATTCCTGGACTCGCAAGCTTTTATCTCTTTTATTCTAACGAAATCAACGAGTTTTTTGTTCCGTCAACTGAACTAACTGGCAAAGCTCGCCTGGAAATTAATATTTTTCCTCGCAGGGAATTTTTAATTATTCTTCCCTAAGCAGCTTATGTCTTTCGCCCCTGGCCTCAGATTAAAAGGTCCTTAATGTTAAAAACTCTGGGCAAGAGGGTTACTGGGCTTCAATCCTGTCCTTTGGCCGCTCTTTCGCCAAAATGGGGCGAATTTATTAGCCTCAGTCCAGCTGTATTTCCTTTAAAAACAAGGAAATATAGAATTTTAAGCGAGCCAAAAAGGCCTTTCAGAATTAAAGGATGATTTATTCTCATTCTAACCTCTAAAAGGGGACTAAAGAAGGGTTTTATAAAGCCCTTCCTTTACCCTGATACAAGCGCTCATCTAAGCGAAAAGATGGCTAAATATTCATGATAAAAAAGCGCTAAATCCACCATCCTTTTTAAGGATGAGCCGCCTTTGGCTTGACTTTCCAGTCCAGGGTGGTTTATAAATATCCTTTAGCCCGTGTGGCCCATAATGGAATAAGGAGGTCATAATGGTCAAGAAAAGTGCCAGAGTGGCAGTTGTCTTAATGTTCGTTTTGGCCGGAATCTTATTTTTGACCAGCTGCCAGAAATTAAACGTCAATTATATTAAGGGCAATCACCATTTTAATCGGGCGAACGCCCTGTTTACTGACGGGAAGTATCGAGACGCCATAACTGAGTATGAGCTGGCCAAAAAGTACTATGAGGCAGGTAAGGACAAGAACCCTAATTTGATTAACGTCTATCGTTTTCTGGGCGAAAGCTATAAGAGCCTCTTTCGTCCGGGCGATGACCGGCCCGAGAACTTGGAAAGAGCCGAAAAAGCCTTGGAATTCCTCCAAAAAGCCTATGAATTTGACCCGACTAAGAAAGAAATTATTTATTCTCTCGGTGATATGTACGACAAATTAAAGCGCTTCGAACAGGCAGAGCAATTCTACCTTAAGATTTTAGACCTCGAGCCCGGCAATATGAATAATTATTATGTGGTGGCTGAATTTTATAAACGCTATGCGGCGGAAAAGGAGGCCTTAAGGGCTAAAGCCGAATCGATGTATTATCGTCGCATCGAGGCTGACCCGGAAAATCCGCAGGGATACGCTTATTTAGCTAACTATTTTGAGAATATTCAGCCTATCCCGGAGTTTGACAAGGCTAACGACTGCTGGGATAAGAGAATTGCTCTTGACCCCACCAGCGCCGAAGCCTGGTTGGCCAAGGGAGTAAACCGCTGGTCCAAAGCCTATCGGTTAGCTAATTTGCCAGCCAGCGAAAGGTTAGTCTACGCCCGGGAAAGTTTGCGGGCCTTAGAAAGAGCCGTGGAGCTCGACCCCAACTATCCCGAGCCATATAGCTGGTTGAGCGTTCTTTATAAGAGCGTTCTGGCCAAGCTGGAGCCGGAGAAGGAAAGCCGCTATAACGCTGAGGGCGACCGGAATCTGGAAAAATTTCAGGAGCTGCGGAAGCGTCAATTGGAAAGAAAGAAGCTGGAAGAAGAGCTGAAAAAAGTAAAATAAATTAAGCCCGCACGGAGAAGATAAGCCCTTTTCTTTTAATGGCTACTTTTTGAGTCAAGCCCTCAATTCAGGTCAAAGATTTTTAGGGGGATATTTTGGGGGGGTAAATTTTGTTTTTTAACCAAAATTTCCCCCTCGTGGCCGCGGTTTTAGCGAAAAAAGCGAGGAGGCCGGCCAGCTTTGATAATCTGGGCCGCGGAAACACGAGGACTGGAAAGGGAAAAAGGAAAAGAGTAAAAAAAGAAAGAACCCCGGCTAAGTTCAAAATTTAAAAAGCCAGGGCTGGCAATATGAGGGTGAGAAGCCATGTTTATTCCCCTCCGTGATGAAAACCCCACTCGCCGCTTTCCTTTTATTACTGTTATCCTCATTGCCGCCAACATAACCATTTTTTTGATTCAATTCTTCTCTCCCGGCGGGCTTGAACCTCATATCCTCCGGCTGGCGACAATTCCCTATGAAATTACCCATTTCCATTCCTTAGCTCCGGAGGTGCGAATCCCGCCACTGCTAACGCTGCTTACCGCCATGTTTCTGCACGGCAGCCTCTTTCATCTTTTGGGCAATATGCTTTACCTCTGGATCTTCGGCAATAACGTCGAGGATGTTTTAGGCCCGCTTCGTTTCCTTCTTTTTTATATTATCTGCGGCCTGGCCGCCAGCCTGACCCATATTGCCTTTCATCCGCTATCTCGCGTACCGATGATTGGCGCAAGCGGCGCCATAGCGGGAGTGCTGGGGGCCTATTTCCTTCTTTTTCCTGGAGCGAGGGTCCTGACCCTGGTTTTCCTTTTCTTTTTCATCCGGATAATACCTGTGCCTGCGGGCTTAGTCCTTGGCCTCTGGTTTATCATGCAAGTGCTGAATGTCGGGTTAGGAGGTGGAGTGGCCTGGTTTGCCCATATCGGCGGGTTTTTAGCCGGCGCCCTTCTCATCAGGACCCAGTGGCGGCGCCGCCGGCGTTATTATGCTTGGTCTTAACCAGTTTAATTAAAAGGGTAGGGGGTTAAGTTGACAAAAAGCCTGAGATTTAGTATTTTAATCCATCACGCCAAGCTAAAAGCTTGAACCTGAGGATAGAAATCTATGGGCAAAACTTATATTCCCAAGGCCGATAAGGTCGAAAAGAAATGGTGGTTGATAGACGCCGAAGGCCAGGTCCTGGGCCGCTTGGCCACCCAAGTAGCCAAGTTGCTCCGGGGTAAAAATAAGCCTGAGTTTACTCCCTTTATGGATACCGGTGACTTTGTTATCGTCGTCAACGCGGCCAAGGTTAAGGTGACAGGAAGAAAGCTGGACGAAAAAATCTATTATTCCCATTCTGGCTATCCCGGCGGCTTGAAGGCCAAGACGCTGCGGGAGCTTTTAGCTCAGAAGCCAGAGGAAGTCATCCGCCACGCTGTCTGGGGAATGGTCGCTAAGAATCGTCTTGGGCATAGATTGATCAAAAAACTCAAGGTGTATCGCGGGCCAACTCATCCGCACGAGGCCCAAAAGCCTGAAGTCTATCCCTTGGAGGGGAGGCAAGTTTGAGTCTGATTCAATATTATGGAACAGGAAAAAGAAAAACTTCCATCGCCCGAGTCTTTCTTCGCTCGGGTAAAGGTGATATCACGCTGTATGTAAACAAGCAAGCCCGGCCTTTTCATGAATATTTTCGGCTGGAATCGCTCCGCCATCTTATCCGGAAGCCATTGCTGCTTACTGATACCGAATCTAAATTTGACCTTTTTATTCGCGTGGCCGGGGGCGGGATAAGAGGGCAGGCGGAAGCGATTCAGTTGGGCATTTCTCGGGCTTTGGTGGAGTTTAACCGGGAGTTGCGAGAAACTTTAAAAGCTGCCGGGCTCCTTACCCGGGATGCGCGGATAAAAGAAAGAAAGAAATATGGGTTGCGGGGAGCGCGCAAGGCACCTCAGTATCATAAGAGATAAAGGGAGGTAGAACTTTGGTCTCGGTAACGATGAAAGAGCTGCTCGAAGCCGGCGTTCATTTTGGCCATCAGACGCGGCGGTGGAATCCGAAGATGAAGGATTTCATCTTCGGACAGCGCAACGGTATCTATATTATTGACCTCCAGAAAACGATCAAACTTTTCAAAGAGGCCCTCCAGTTTCTAAAAGCAGTCGCCGAAGAGGGGAAAATGACCCTCTTTGTCGGGACTAAGAAGCAGGCCCAGGAAATCGTGAAAGAGTGGGCGACTAAGTGCGAAAGTTGCTATGTCAACCAGAGATGGTTGGGCGGCCTATTAACTAATTTTCGCATCGTCCGGAGTGGGATTGACCGGCTCGTGGAGCTGGAGGAGATGCGCGAAGATGGTCGCTGGGAGCTGCTTTCTAAAAAGGAACAATCCAAGCTGGATAAAGTCTATAAGAAACTGGCCAAGAACCTGGGTGGCCTGAAAAATTTAACCGAGCTTCCGGCAGCCCTTTTCATCATCGACGCCTCGAAAGAGGCGATTGCCATTGCGGAAGCTAAAAAGCTTAAGATTCCGATTGTAGCCGTCGTTGACACCAACGGCGACCCCGAGGGGGTTGATTATCCCATCCCCGGGAATGACGATGCTGTCCGGGCGATTGAGCTTTTTACCTCCAAAGCGGCGGAAGCCATAATCGAGGGCAAAAAGGCCCGCCTGGAGAAAGAAATCCAGAAAGAACCTGGAGCCTCAGAAATAGCTGCTTCGGGTCAATCGAGGAGCGAAACTGAAGCCGCCAAAGATTCAGGTGAGGCTGGCTATAAATAAGGAGAAGAGAAATGGAAATATCGGCTGAACAGCTCAAAGAGTTGCGCGACCGCACCGGAATCAGCATTATGGAATGCAAAAAAGCTCTGGAAGAGAGCGGTGGAGATATCGAAAAGGCCATCGAAATTTTGCGGAAAAAGGGGTATGCCCGGGCCAAGGATAAAATGGACCGGGAGACAGGGGAAGGGCTGGTTTATGCCTATATCCACCTTGACGGCAAAATCGGGGTGTTGGTGGAGGTAAATTGCGAAACCGATTTTGTGGCTCGCAATGAAGAATTCCGGGAGCTGGCTAAAAACATTGCGATGCAGATTGCCGCTGCTAACCCCAAATATATTTCGGCCGAGGATATCCCAGCCGAGGAAATTGAAAAAGAAAAGGACATAATTCGGGAGCAGCTCAAGGATAGTAAAAAGCCGGCCGAGATTATTGAAAAAATCGTTCAGGGAAAGCTTAACAAATATTATGAGGAAGTCTGCCTGTTAGAGCAACCATTTATCCGGGATGATAAAATAAAGGTCCAGCAGTTTATCGCTTCCCACATCGCCAAATTTGGTGAAAACATCCGGGTCCGGCGCTTCGCTCGGTTTGAACTGGGCAAAGCCTAAGACGGGGCCATGGGGCCGGAAGGGCCTGTATATAAAAGAGTCCTGCTTAAACTCTCGGGTGAAGCTCTGTTAGGTTCAGAGCCCTACGGGGTTGATTTCAACCAAGCCTGCCATCTGGCGCGAGAAATCCGTCGAGTTCATGAGCTGGGAGTCCAAGTAGCGATTATGATTGGCGGCGGCAACATCTTCCGTGGCTCCTCAGGAGAAAAGGCTGGCCTGGAGCGAGCCGCGGCTGACCAGATGGGGCTGCTGGCGACAGTGATTAACGGCATCGCTCTTCAGGAAGCCATCGAAAAAGAAGGAGTCGCCACGCGCCATGTTTCGGCTCTGGACATTAGAGCCGTCGCCGAGCCCTTTATCCGCCGACGCGCCATCCGTCATTTGGAAAAAGGTCGAGTGGTGATTTTTAGCGCCGGGCTGGGAAGCCCCTTTTTCACCACCGATACGGCCGCTTCCCTAAGGGCGCTGGAGATAGGTGCCGAGGTCATTCTTAAAGCGACCAAAGTAGACGGCGTTTATTCGGCCGACCCGATGGTTGACCCCCAGGCCCGTCGTTTTGAAAAAATTACCTATCAGGATGTGCTTAACTGGCGCTTGAAGGTTATGGATGCCACCGCGATTTCTCTCTGTCGAGACTTTCGGCTGCCCATCATTATTTTTAACATGAACGTGGCGGGCAACATCTGTCGGGCTGTCTTGGGCGAAGAGGTGGGAACGACCATCGTTGAATCCCTTTAGATAAATTTCAAGGCGAAAGGGATAGCCAATGGTGAAAGAAGTTTTAAAGGAATTTGAGAAAAAAATGAAGCTGGCCCAGGAGCATTTCCGCAAGGAATTGAGCAAGCTGCGGACAGGTCGGGCTAACATTCATATCTTTGAAGAAGTTAAGGTTAATTATTACGGCCAGCTCCTGCCCATTAACCAGGTGGCTACACTTTCTATTCCTGACCCCTCGTTGGTTACTGTCCAGCCTTGGGACCCCACGATCCTGGAAGCAGTCGAGAAAGCCATTCGGTCTTCCGACTTAGGATTGAACCCGATTAATGACGGCCGGCTCCTTAAAGTGCCGATTCCTCCCTTGGACGAAGAAAGACGCCGCGAGATGGCCAAAAAAATCCGGAAGATGTTAGAAGAGGAGAAGACGGTGTTGCGTAACCTGCGACGCGAAAGTAAAGAAGAGATTGAAGAGATGGAAGAGGAAAAACTAATTACCGAGGACGAAAAATTTGACGGGCTGGAAAAACTCCAGGAGATCCTGGACGAATATGTGAGCAAACTGGAAGAGATGGCCAAGGTCAAGGAAAAAGAAATCCTTGAAGGCTAATCCCCTTAAAAATTAGGGCCAAAAAAGGTGCCCACTACCTGCGCCCCATGTCAAGTATTTAAAACAAATTATCAAAGAACAGAGTCAAACAACTATTCGCCCTTATTGAGGGCAATATCTAGATTCGAGTGAATGGCCAGCCATCAGCCTTTCGAATTTCACCTTAACTATTTACCTAATTTTTAACTTGAATCCTGGGTGACAATCTTAAAATAAGGCGCCAACTTCCCTATTTACCTAATTTTTCATTCCGTAAAGAAGGTGACATCTTACAGATTTACTTAATGGCTTACTTAATGGCTGCTTCATACTGTTGTCTTTTCAGAGGGGCCCTTTGGCGATTACTCCTTTGAAGTTATGCCAGGCCACTTTGTACCTTATTACCCTGGCCAGTTTTTGGGGAGCATTTTATTACCCTAACCAATTTTTAAAGATCCTTTCAGTTAATTTTCTTCTCTAACCCACTCAACGAAGCCGAGGCAGGCTACGGCCCGGGTTTTTAAGGAGCATTCCAATTAATTTTCTTCTCTAACAGCTGTCAGGACTATTTGACGGCCAGAAGTCGACGTCGCCAGAAAAGCCAGAAGAAACTACCCAAACCTACCAAGAAAATTAGGGAGAAGAATAATTCCAGAGGAAAAAGGGGAAAATTTTGACCGGCGGCATGGGGAAAGAGTGACGGGAGGACAAGCGCTTGCAGGGTGGTGGCGAGAGTCAGAATGATTTTAGCCGCCAAAAAAATTACCGAGCGAGCTAAGCCGACCGCCACCAATTTGATAAATGGCAGACGAGATGCAGCCAGGCTCGGTTGGAAAGAAAGAATCAGCCAGCCAAGGCTGGAGAGAAGGAGAACGGAGCTGGTGAGGAAAACAAGCAGCCAGATTAAGGTGGGGGGTGTTAACCGAGAAAGCTTAGCCATTACTGATTGGGCCCAGTTGGCGGGCAGGGGTAGATCGGGTAAAGAGTGGCAAGCCGCAAGCAAACGCCGTCGGTCTTCAACGATTTGTCGGCAGTGGGGGCACGATTGAAGATGGGCTTCAATTGCCTGGGCTTTCTCCGGCGTCAGTTCTTTTTCTAAATAATCATAAATGGAAGCGATAGAGAAGCAAGTCATGGTTTTTCCTCCAGAAAGGCGCGGATTCTTTCTTTGGCCTGGAAGACCCGATTTTTCACTGTGCCTAAGGGCAAACCAGAGATTTCCGCTATCTCGGCATAGCTTAAGCCGTTAACATGACGCCAGAGGAAAAGTTCTCTTAAACGAACCGGAATTTTCTGAAGAGCCTTCTCCACCCGACGAATGAGTTCCTCCATCTCAAAGCGGGCGGTTACCGAAAGGGCTCTCGAATCAACCGGGTCAAAGTTAGACGCTCCTTCCTCATCCCCAGGTGGTTCTAAGGAAGTTTGGGGAATTTTTTTCTTCCGCCACTGGTCAATGAGTAGATGGGAGGCGATGCGGAATATCCAGGTCCGGAAATTATAATTGGGGTTATAGGTGTGGAGAGCGGCAAAGGCTTTCAGGAAAACTTCTTGAGTCAAATCGAGGGCACTTTCACGTTCGCCGACCATTCGGCCGAGGTAGTTGAAGAGAGGTTGCTGGTATTTCAAGATAAGGGCTTCAAAAGCTTGGGTCTGGCCAGCCAAGACCTGGCGGACCAATTCCTGGTCTTCAGCCATAGAAAAAACCTCTTTCTTTAATACGTAAATTATGGCTAAAAGTTACCCTCATCTAATCAAAAAGGCCTGGGCTCCTTCCTTCTTGTCGGCCCGGCTTCATCAATCACTTCCCAGTCTGGCGGCACAGGGATAGTAAAAGTCGAACTCGGCAGACGCCTATTCAACTGGAAACGAGAGAAATAAAATTCCTGGCGGCTGCCTGTTGTTTCTAAGAAAGAAAGCTTCTGGATAAGCCAACGGCGCTGGTCTATTTCTAACAGGACCTGTTCAATCTCGCCTTTCTGGTGGGGCTCGAGTCGAAGGACAAGGGTAGCGTCGTCAGAAAGGCTGGAAAGGACCTGAGCCGAATAAAGCTCGAGGAGGTTGGCCTTGCCTGATAGCAACCCCAAAATGCTTCCTTTAACCTCCTCTTCAGTGAGTGGCTGGCGATAAACTTGTTTATCTTCAAAGAAATAAGATAAAAAAAGCTCCCCCTTCAGCAGGAAGCTCTTTCTTTCAGGCGAGAGATAATCCCAGCGCATTAAGTCGGGCTTTTGAAGATAAAGATGTCCCTTTTCTTCCAGGCCTCGACTCTCCGCAGTCGGCATATAGATTTGCCGGAAATCGGCTTCAAGGGAATTGATACTCTTAAGCTTGTTCTCTAAGTTGGCGATTATGGTAGCCGTGGATGATTGAGCGGCGAGAAACCGAAAAAATCCTGAGAGGATGAAAACAACTGCTAAGGCCGAAATTGAAAATGCCTGAATAAGAGGCCTGTTTTTCATCCCGCCAATTATAGCACAGCCATTCCTTTTTGACCTCCGCCACCGCAATTGGGAAAAATGAGGCTTAAAATTGAGACTGACCGCTCAGCTTGGTAGGCTGAATCCTCCTCCACCTTATTTTTAATAATTGCCTTCGGCAAAAGGCTTTGCTATAAACTCAGCTAATGACTTGGAATTATTTCCTCCTCTGGGTTGGGTATCTTTGTTTGCTCGTGGCTGTCGGCCTTGTCTTCAGGCAGAGGGTAAAGACTCTGGAAGATTTTTTCCTTGCCTCCCGCTTGGTCCCGGCCGGCTTGCTCACTTTTACTCTGACCGCTTCCTGGGTGGGAGCGACATCAGTTTTTGTCACCACTGACGAAGCTTATTACCACGGTTTCAGCGCCCTCTGGTTAGTGGGAATTCCAGCCTGGCTCACCGTGGTTATTATGGCGATCGGCCTGGCCGGGCCGATCAGGAGTTGGGCGGGGTGGCCTCTGTTAGACCTCTTAGAGAGTCGCTATGGCCGGGTGGTGCGCGAAATATCCAACCTTCTCATCCTCTGGTACATGATTCTCCTGGCTGCTTCTCAATTAGTAGCTCTGGGTAATTTTCTCCAGGTTTTCATCCCGCAAAATTATATTTTAAGCCTAAGTTTGGGGTTAGCAGCGGTCTTAATCTACACTTCTCTTGGCGGTCTCTTTTCGGTAGTAATTACTGACTTACTTCAGAGCTTTTTCCTTTTTTCAGGGCTGTTAGCTCTTTTTTTCTTCTTGCTCACCCAAGAAAATCAGCTGGCGAATTCCCCGCCCTTAGGGCTTGCCGATTTTGCCCTCTCCAGCCTTTTTGTTAACTTTTCTCATAACGGCTTAGCCGCTCTGTCTTTTACCTTAGCTTGGTTAGTTTCGCCTATAGCCTGGCAAAGAGTGCAGGCCGCACGCAGTAACCGCGAGGCCAAAAAAGGACTCTGGCTAACAGCCGGGGCTTTTACTTTAATCTACCCCCTGATTGCTCTCATCGGCATCCTAAGCCGCTCTAAGTTGGCGGTCTCCTTAGATAATTTACCGTTAATGGCTAAAATTGTGTCCTTGAGCTCGCTTTCTTCTTGGCTAAGGAGTCTCCTGTTTATCGCCATCGTCGCCGCTATTCTTTCTACTCTGGATACCGCAATTAATGCGGCCGCGCTTTTTTTCAGCCGGGAAATAAGCCGGCAGAGCCTCAGCGAGGCTTCAAGCCGGCAGCTACGGGTGAGCCGGTGGGCCACGATTATAATCGGCCTCGCCGCATTTTTCATCGCCACTCGGTTCAGAAGCATCCTTCAGACCATCGGCCTGGCCTCAGAAATAATGGCCGAAGGCCTATTCATCCCGGTAGTGGCCACGCTATTTTTTCGACCGAAAGCGAAGCTGGCTGGGTTGTTGAGTCTGAGTGCTGGCGCGCTTTTTTCTTTGGGCAGTTTCCTCACCGCCGCCAAGATTTTTTCCTGGCCTTTCCCCCCCTGGCCAGCCGGCCTTCCTTATGGGATTGGATTCAGTGTTCTGGGCTGGATTTGGGGCTGGTTAGTTGCCAAAATCAGCCGAGGGCGGTTAAGATAATCAAAGTAAGATAGTCCAGGATGAGAATCAGGTCTGAATTAGGCTGGCGTCTGGTTGGTTTCTTAGGCCGAGTTCTGCTCAGTTTCATTGCCTCCACTTCCCGGGTCCAAATAATCGGAAGAGAAACCATCCAAGAGCTGAGAAAGAAAAACCAGCCGATAATTCATCTTGTCTGGCATGGCCGGATTTTTCTGGCTCCCTATTTTTTCCGCCGCCAGCAAATTATGCCGCTCATTAGTCCGAGCGAGGATGGGGAGATTGTGGCCCGGATTGTTGACGGCTGGGGGTATAAGATATTGAGAGGCTCAAGCTCTCACAGCATGGTGACAGCCTGGAAGGAGATGGTCCGGGAACTCAGGCAGGGCGGAGAAGTAATAATCGTCCCCGATGGTCCCCGCGGCCCTGACCGGGTTTTAAAAATTGGCGCCTTAAAGCTGGCTAAAGAAACCGGTGCTGTCCTGCTCCCGTTTAGCTTTTCCTCTTCTCGTCGTCGTTTTCTAAAAAGCTGGGACCATTTTCTTTTAACCTGGCCTTTTTCCCGGATCGTGGCCATTCACGGCGAGCCGATTCTTGTTTCTCCGGACATGAAGGAAGAAGAGTTAGAGGGAAAACGACAGGAAGTGGAAAAGATCCTTTGCGGCCTGGATGCTGCCGCTGACCAGCTTGTAGCTGAAAAAGCTTGACTTTTGGTTTATCCAGATGTTAAAAGGGAAGGCGAATTGGGATGAGGAGGGAGGTCATGATTCAGGCTAAAAGATATTGGTTTTTAGGCGTGCTTCTTCTTTTGGCCAGTTTACCCGCCTGGCCGCAGACAGTTGAGGAACAGATTGCGGCCGGTGACCAGTATTATGCTCAATTTGATGACGCCAAAGCTCTCGAGGCTTATTTGCGAGCCCTGGAGCTGGACGCCAATAACTATGAAGCGCTGTGGAAAGCAGCCCGGGCAATGATTGATGTGGCTGACGCCTTGCCCGCCAAGGACCCCGCGACCGCTGAGAAGCAAAAAAAGATGTACCAGGAGGCCGAGAATTATGCTCGGCGAGCGGTTAAGGCTAACCCTGATGATACCTGGGGTCACTTTTTCCTTTCCGCGGCCTTGGGTAAAAGAGCTCTCCTCCTCGGCAAAAAAGAACAGATTGCCATGTCGCGGCAAGTTAAAGCCGAGATTGAAAAGGCGATCGGCCTCGACCCGAATAACGACTTAGCTTACCATGCCCTCGGACGTTGGCATCGCCGGATGGCGGAGATTGGCGGAGTTAAACGAGCCCTGGGAGGGTTGCTCTACGGCGATATTCCCCGGGGCACTTTTGAGGAGTCAGAGAAGAATTTAAAAAAGGCCGTTGAACTCCGGCCCAATTACACTAACCATTACCTGGAATTGGGTCGAACTTATTTAGCCATGGGCAAGAAAGACCTGGCGGCCGAATGTTTCCAAAAATGTCTCGATTGCCCGGTTACCACCTCCAAGTGCGAACTTTATAAACAGGAAGCAACCGAGGAACTGGCTAAGCTGAAAGGGAAAAAATAAAAAATAGGCCGAGGCAAAAGAAACACTAAAATTAACCGAGACGAGATCTGGTCAACCAGCCGAGGACTCAGCCAACCTCTTCTTCGCTGAAAACTTCGGCTTCAAAGACTTCAATTTTGGCCCCTTTTTTCCAGGCATCGGGTTCCAGACCTGCCTTCAAACAGCCATGGCTTAAATAGGTTTCCAGGTCCCAGTTATTTTCCAGGGGCACTTGGGGTAAAAGTAACCCTCGGGCGGGGCCGCGAGAGACAATGATTCCGTGGCGGCCAACCTCGATTTCCTTAACCTCCTGGATAGGCCGGGGAAGGCTAAGCACAGAAATTTCGATGGTCGTTTGGCCCAGCTCTTCCAACCTCACGGGGTGAAAACGAAAATCCTGCGTGGCCGCGGCTACCGCCATTTCAATTATCGTCTCCATCAGGGGCTTATAGGGCAGAGGATAACCGATACAACCACGCAGCTGGCCTTTTACTTTGAGGGTGACAAAGGCGCCTTTTTTTTCGTTGAGCCAGGCCTCTGTCTCTTTGGTTTTTAAGTATTCGCCGGTGGTTAAATAATTTTCAATGGCCTGTCGAGCGAGGCCAAGCAAATATCTTTTTTGTTCCAAGCTAAGTTTGTTCATTTTTGCCTCTTAGTCTCGATTTGCAGAGGGCAGGGTGAAAGGAAAAAAGAGCCGTTAAAATCGATGAGAAAGCATTTCAGGGCCAGGGATGATTTCTTTCGGGGGAAGATTTCTAACAGGATGTGGCCACAGCCCAAAGGCTGAAGAATTGGTTCTAAGCGCAGCGGTGAAGGCTGGTAAGAGAAAAAGCCAATCACCCTTCCCTCAAAGGCTTGGACTAATTGCCAGTATTTTTCCGGCCCGGCAAAAAAGCCTTGAAGCGTGGGCCAGGTTCTCTCGAGGAAGTAGCGCGGGCCGCGGCGATGGCCTAAGAGCAGGCCATCCTGCGGTTTTTGGCCTAAGGTCAAGCGCAGAACCTGGATTTCTCGATAGGCTTCCTTACTGAGGAAAGCATCCACGTTTTCATTATAATGAGGCTCAAAGGAAAAAAGCAAACCAACGACCTCAGTCCTAAAAAGGCGCTGGGGGTTGGAGTTTATCGCTCTCCGCTGGGAGCGATTAGCGGGGAAGAAGGGCCTGGTTTCTGGCCACTGGCTTTTTAGCCCAAACAATCACTAAATAGCCCGGGCTGAAGGAAATAAGCTTGTCTAACTGCGATATTATCCAAAAAATTGGATAAATTAAGGAGTAGAGACTCAGCCAAAAGCGCTTCGCCTGGAATTCTTGGCGACTCATCGGCCGGATATGGCCGTCTCTTAGCCTGGTTTGGCGCCGCCCGGATAATAACCGGACGTAGATTAGGTTTATAAGAAGCTCCAGCCCTTCGGAAAAAAGACGGGAAATTATTTCATGGCGCTCCGGCTCAAGATGGACTTTTCGCAGCCTCTCTTCGAGCTCCCGCCAGTTATAGCCATCGCGTTTGTGCCCATAAACTTCGGGCCGGAGACCCACCAGCCGACGCAGACGATAGAGAAATAGGCCGGGACCGGTATGGGGAGTTACAATAATTACCTCTCCGCCTGGCTTAAGAGTCCTGGCTATTTCCTGCAAACAAAGTTCATCCTCTTCCACGTGCTCCAGATAATCGGGGCAAACGATGAGGTCAAAAGCTTCGTGGCGAAAAGGCAGCTTGGTCCCGACCACCTGGACGAGATTTGACCCCAGGAGTGATTTTGCCTCCCGCAGGTTAGCCAGGTCTTCATCAGCGTTTACCCAAAAACCCTTTTTCTGGCGGAAAAAATAACCGAGCAACCCCTGACTGGTACCGAGTTCTAAGGCCGACCGCTCTGGAGCTTCGGCCAAAGAATCAAGAATTAGCCGCAGCTTCTGCTTTTTCTTAACCGATTTTCTTAGAAGGGATAATTGCCAGGAAAACTGGTTCATCTCCCGCATTATATCAATTAGTTCTCCCCGGGGACAATGCTTAGTGGCGACAAGAAACCAACCGAAATTATTCTTTAAAGCCGCAGGCAGGGAGGAATGATGGTCAGGGAGTTGAGTGGTTACAAAGAGCCAAAGGAGATTACTCTATAAAGTTAAGAGTGCGGAGGTAAAATTTGATGAGCTTGCCGCGGCGCGGCGTCTTCCCTGAAAAGTTTGGTTACTTTCCTGCGACCAGAACTGCGGAAAATAATCGCCTTCGACCGAACTCGTCCAGAAGCTTCGCCTTTCCTTTCTTGCCGCCTTGAGGGGGCCGCTGCCGGATGACTCTCAAATACCCCTCGTTTTCTTACGGCCATCATAGGTATTTAACTCTATGGTACTTTCGGGTTTGGTGTGGGTGAACCTTGGGAATTGAAGGCGCCAGAAAGCTCTCGAGAGCCTCTTGATGAGGAGCCTTAGACGAGTTTTAAAAGCCAATTGGCTATGTCGCTCTCATATCTTATTGGGCTTCTTTTAATTAGCTTCATGGACAGTTAACCCGCCTGACTGGCAGGAGGTGTATTCGCTAAAAGGTGCAACCAAATGTCTTATTTTTGCCCGCAGGAAAGTCGGAAAGACCAACTTTATTTTTTATGGCTTGAGGTAAAATTCATCGGCTTTGCCAGGCCCTCTTTGGCAACGTTTTATGGGATTGAGTGCGTTTCGGTGGCATTTTAGATGAGGGAGTCATAATCGGCTCTTTCGCCAAGAGCGTGGTGATCTATTAGGCTTATATCGGCTGTTTTTCTTTTCAAGCCTAGAACACATGTCATTTTAAAGAAGCTATGAGTGTCTTTATAATTGAAAGAGGCTTTTTCCCCTCCTGAATTTTAAAAGGCGACCAAGGCAAGGCCCGGTCAAAACCTGCTATTTTCCTCTAAAGAAGTTCTCTTGCCGGCGAAAAAGGCGCTAAATACTTAAGAAGAAAAGCTCTGAAAACTCCTGCCTTTAATAAGGATGAGCCTGCGTCATCTTGACTCAAAGCTTGGCTGGATTTATCATTTAGCCAAAAGAAATGCTGAATTATGAACTGGTGGTGGTAGGAGCGCTCGAGACGAACTGTTATCTCGTTTATTGCTCACGAACACGCGAGGCGGTCGTCATCGACCCCGGCGCTCAACCAGAAAAAATTTTCCTGCTAATCAGTGAGCTGGAGCTTAAGCCTCGAGCCATCCTGAATACTCATGGGCATATTGACCACATCGGTGCCAACCGCGACATAAAAGAGAAATTTGGTTTACCCATCTATCTCCATCCCGCCGACCTGCCTCTCCTCAAAAGCAATCAACAGTATGAATTAAGTTTACTTCTTGAGGCAAGAGAATCGCCGCCCCCTGACGAGGCCCTGGTCGACGGCGGTCTGATTCAGTTTGGCGAGGCGGCCTTGAGGGTGATTCATACTCCCGGCCACTCGCCCGGAAGCGTGAGTTTCCTGAGTGATAATTGGCTTTTTTCCGGCGATACGCTTTTCTTAGGCGGGGTCGGCCGCACCGACCTTCCCGGCGGGTCGTGGCGCGACCTGGAGAAATCGATTCGAGAAAAAATTTTAACCTTACCCGAGGAGACAGTTGTCCTTCCCGGCCACGGCCCGGCCACGACCGTAAGCGAAGAAAAACGCTCCAACCCCTTCCTGATATGAAACCAGGGCCAGCCTCCCCGGAACTGGTTCGCCTCTTCCTTGATTATCTTTTGGTCGAAAAGGGCGCGGCGGAAAATACCCGTTTAGCCTACGCTCGCGACCTGAATAAATTTCTGGATTTTTTGAGCCAGAAAAAAAAGAATTATCAGCAGATTAAGCCTGATGACTTGAGCCTTTTTCTGGAGGAGCAAAGTCGAGCCGGGTTATCGCCTCGCTCCTTGGGGCGACTTGTTTCTGCCCTCCGGGGTTTTTTTCGTTTTCTGCTTCTCGACGGCTACCTCACTCGTAACCCCACGACCGCTTTAACCACCCCCCGCGCCTGGCTTAATTTGCCTCATTTTCTCACCGTGGCTGAAGTCGAAAGGCTGCTGAGCCAGCCTGATGAGGCCAAACCTCAGGGAAAAAGAGACCGGGCTATACTGGAGCTGCTCTACGCCACAGGTTTGCGGGTTTCGGAGTTGGCCCAATTAAAAATGGACCAGGTCAACCTTGAGGCGAGCTTTTTGCTGTGTCGGGGCAAGGGCGGTAAAGAAAGGGCAGTGCCCTTTGGCGGTTCCGCCTGCTCGGCTCTGAAGCGTTATCTGGGAGAGGTAAGACCGCTTTTCTTAAAGGGAGAAACCGCCGAGGTTTTTCTTACCAGGAATGGCCGACCGTTTACGAGGCAGGGAATCTGGAAACTACTGCGGCAGTACGCGGCGATGGCCGGCCTCGAACATAAAGTAAGTCCTCATGTCCTTCGCCATTCTTTTGCCACGCATCTTTTAGAGCGAGGGGCTGACTTGCGCTCAGTTCAGATTATGCTCGGCCATAGTCAGATTACCACCACGCAAATCTATACTCATCTTAGCCGCCAGTGGCTTCGAGAAATCTACGACCGCTTCCATCCCCGCGCCTAAGCGATTAAACGATAACTCTTGCTGTAAACAACAAGCCTTTTTCCCCTACGTCCTAAGAATTCATTAATCCCTTAACTTATTGGCTCTCTTCCAATTCCTCTGGGCCGATTGGCGGGCTAAATCCTCAATGGTCAAAAGATGGCTAAAAATCGGGTCTAACTATGGACGCTTCCCGTAAAGCTTAAGCGAAATTTTCAAAGAAAAAGGCCAAAAACGATTCGCCCTTATCGAGGGCAATGGATAGATTCGAGGGAATGGCCGGTAAGCAACCCTTCCACTTTCCAAGTCAGTCACTATCGGCACGCCATTCACTGTACACATTTACCTAATTCTTCCCCTGAATTTCCTTCTTTTCCCCTGAATGCCTCTTTCTTATTTTAAGGAAATTCCGGGTCTTGGGTGGTTAAACCTGGAGAATTAAAGGCGGCAGAAGGCTCATGGAGAACTTTGTGATGAGGAGCCTGAGACGAGTTTTAAAAGCAAATTGGCTATGTCGCTCTCACCTGCTTCGGATGCGCCACTGCCGTCTCCATCCCCACTTCGGCCAAAATATCGACCATCGGGTAACTGGACCTTCCCGCTTCGATTACCGCTCTGACATCCCTTGCCCCTTGGAGGAATCCCTCCAACTCTCGCCGACGATTGGCCACTCTCCCTGACTTCACCACCTCGCCTTTCTCATTA